>Ga0265316_10000992_pt1 | contig 30827 bp, 29 predicted proteins | sample 4522metaG_FD_202092 | JGI IMG/M metagenome (GOLD analysis project Ga0265316, IMG submission 202092) | Rhizosphere microbial communities from Carex aquatilis grown in University of Washington, Seatle, WA, United States - 4-5-22 metaG | ecosystem: Host-associated > Plants > Roots > Rhizosphere >...
GTCCGTCGAACTACTATTCTACGCCGAAAAATATTCAATATTTTGGCGATGTTCTCCGCTCTGTTGGCCAGGATCAAGCCGTGAGATCCTGTGATTCCAGGCTGTTGGCCAACGGCGCCGCCAAGAATGGGGCCGCCGACTCTGTCGGAATAAAATGCTAGGGCTGTTGAATAAGCAGATATGAGACGCAATTTCTCGGGACTGGCAGGGTTCAGCGTTTGGCGAAGCACCGTGTATCCCGGACCACACGCCGGACCACGCGCCGAGGTGGTCAGGCCGGATCGCGGCGACGAAATGGGGTAGTCAGAACTGCGGACTCTTTGGGTCCTTCTCGGCCGCTTCGACCCACACTTCGAGCAGGTGCAGGCACACGCCAACCGCGGCGGCCATCCACTCTAGCGAGATCCATTCCATGACGGAATGGGCGCCTTGGCCGCCAGTGAATAGATTGGGGGTGAGCAGCCCGAGGGCCGACAATCGCGATCCATCCGTGCCGCCGCGGACCGCGCGGCGAACGGGCTCAAGTCCTTGCCGGCGTACGGCTTCGACGGCGTAGTCGAGCACCTTGCGATCCTTGGCGATAGCGTCTCCCATGTTGCGATAGGACGGCTTGATCTCAAGAGACACGCGCGCGCCGGGAAAGCGCGCTTCGACTTGGCGGATGGTCTCGCGCAATACCTCTTCGCGTTCGTGCAGTTCCTTCTCGGTGAAGGCGCGCACGAGCAGCCTGAGCTGCGCTTGTGCCACGTCGCTGGTCAAGGCATGGGGATGCAGGTACGGCTCGCGTCCCGCCGTCGATTCGGGCAATCGGTCGGCGGGCAAGGCCGCCACGATGGCGGAAGCCACGCGCACGGCATTGATCATCACGTTCTTGGCCTGGCCGGGATGGACGTCGTGCCCGACTACGGTGATGGTGGCGGCGTCCGCGCTGAAGGTCTCGTCTTCGACCTCGCCCAGATCCGCTCCGTCGAGGGTGTAGGCGTAGTGCGCGCCGAATCTCGCCACATCGAACAGGTCGATGCCGCGGCCGATCTCCTCGTCGGGCGTGAAGGCCACGCGTAGCTTGCCGTGGGGAAATTCGGGATGGCGCAAAAGCCAGTCCACCAGGGTCATAATCTCGGCGATGCCCGCCTTGTCGTCAGCGCCAAGCAGCGTGGTGCCGTCGGTGTGGACCAGGGAGTGTCCCACACAGCGAGCGAGATTGGGTTGACTGGCCGCAGATATCTTGGCGCCGGTTGCACAAAGGACGATGTCGCCGCCCGCGTACGCATCGATGACCTGCGGGCGGACCTGCGCTCCCGAGGTTCCGGGGTAGGTATCGAGGTGGGCGAGAAATCCCAACACGGGAACCTTGCCGGCCGCGGCGTGACCTGGCGGCAGGTTCGACGGAACCGTGGCGACCACATGCCCCGAATCCGCCATCGTCGCGTCCTGGCACCCCAGGGCCTTGAGTTCTTCCACGAGCAAGCGCGCGAGGTCTTTCTGTTTGTCGGTCGAAGGATGGGAACGCGAGTTCTCGTCGCTTTGCGTGTCCACTTGGACGTAGCGTAAGAAGCGCTCCAGCAGCGCCCGCTGCTCGGCAGGTTGCAGGGTGATCATGGCAGCGCGAGAGTATCAGGTTCTGGCCGGGCGAGAATCGTAGTGAATCATGCGGGCTAAGGGCTCGATGCAGATCAGGTGGTTGGTGGTGCTATCGCAGGTTGTCGGCACGACATCGAACCAGTCCGGCGCCACAGTGGTGTCGCTGCCTCCGACCAGACCATTGAGGGTGGTGGCGTTGGTCGTCCAGTCTTGACAGGTGCTGGTGCCTAGCGCCGAGGGGTCACTGGCTCCGGTCCAAATATTCGCGCTCGAATATTGGCTGCCGTCGGCAACAAGGCCGAGAGGCGCAAGCAACTTGCCACCGGCAAAATCGGAAATCTGCCTGACCACGAAGACATCGTCGGCGCGCTTCCACGGCAGTCCGCTCGCATTGAGCCGCTTGAGCGCAGGCGTGGTGCTGGTGGAAATGAACGCGATGAATTGGCTGGCATTGGTCAGATTGGCCGCGGTGGCTTCGGACTGGCACCACCGGTCGGGGCTGGCGCTGGCACTCGGAACGAAAGCCTTTGCCGAGAGGAAAACGCGCCGTCCCGGCTGGGGCGGAGGAACGAGATCCGTGACGAGACCATCGCTGCGGAAACAGTAGATGCGGTGGGGCAGGCTGCATCCGGTTGAGTCCAGCACGTTCATGAAGTCGACCAGGGCAGGGGTGAACTCGTTGAGGTTGTAGTGGCTTTGGCCCGAGACAAAGCGCGCTTTCGCCTCCTGCTTCGCGTCCTTGTCCGCGCTTTTCGCGGCGCCCTCGGGCGCGCGACCGGCACCAGCGTGACCTTGGCTTGCGAGAAGGCAAATCGCCAATGCCACGCCGAATCGGCGCCACCGCTTTGCGGGCAAGCAGGTTCCCATGGCCATGTCTGTTCCCCTTTTCCTGCCCTGGCCATCGGCAGGTCGCTGCGACCACTGAAATCGCGTCGCTGTCAAGACATCCGGCACATTCGCCGATGAGGCTCGGCACATCGTGAGGGTAAAAAGAACAATGAAGAAGAACGTGGCAAGAGTCCTGTTTCTAGTAGCTGCCGTGGTTGGACAGAAAGTCATGGCCCAATCCGAAACGCCATCGGTCGAGGGAGCGGCAGCGGCTCCAGTACCTGCGGAGGCCGCGCCACCCGCGGAGGCCGCACCCGCGCCGGCGCCGGCGCCTGTGGCCACCGATCCTGTGCTCGCGGCGAAGGTGACGGATCTGGAAGCCCAGCTGAGGAGCGTCCAGGCCGCCGAGGCGGACAGACAGGCCAAGGTGGACAAACTCTCGAAGCTCAAGTTGAGCGGGTACGTGCAAGCGCGCTTCGAATGGCACCAGGATGCCAACAACGGCTGGAGTTTCCCCGCCACGGGGACGGGGGCGGGTTCGGCGGGCACCAAGGACTATTTCTACGTGAGGCGCGCCCGTCTCATCACGGTCTACAGTGACACCAACGCAGAACTGGTGGCGCAGATCGACGCCTCGGGCACGAGCTTTGCGGCCAAGGATCTCGAAGCAGCCTTCATCGACACCTGGACGCCGCTGCACTTGCGCATTTCGGTTGGACAATTCAAGTATCCATTTGGCTATGAATTGCAGCAACCGGACATCGTCCGTGAAATGCCCGAACGATCGCGCTTCATTCTGAATTACTTTCCCGGTGAGCGCGACCGTGGCATCAAGGTCCAGGGCAAGTACGATATTCTTCGCTTTCAGATTGCGCTCGTCAATGGCAACGGAACGCAGGATTCCGCTTTCGGAACTCTGGACTCGAACAACTACAAGGATGTTGTCGGGCGCGTGGGCGTGGATATGGGCTTCATCGCGGGCGGCGTCTCGGGCTGGTATGGCCAACAGGATCTCGACACCTCGAACACGGACAAGACCAAGTGGTTGAACTTCTCCAGGGTTCGCGTGGGCGCCGATGTGCAGGGCTACGTCGACGTGCCCAGCGTCGGCAACCTGGCGCTGCGCGGGGAGGCGCTGTATAGCCGCGACAAGAACCTCGACTACAACGGGCAGCCCGCCTCAAGTTGCCAAGATCGGATCGGCTGGGGCTGGAGCTTGATTGCGGCGCAGACCATCGGCAAATACCTGGGGGCCGTGGTGCGCGTCGACGGCTATGATCCCCTGCTGCAGAGTTCATACGACAGTGTGCAATGCGCGGGCACCGCGGCGACAGCGACCGTCCCGGCAAAGCTGGGCACCTACGTCACGGCGGGAACAGATCGGGTCATCACCTACGGTGGCGGCTTGCTTGGCTTTGTTTCTCCGAATCTGAAGGTGTCGCTCATCTACGAGCATCCGGCCGAGCAGGGGAGCAACAAGGTGAACAACGACTTGTTCACCGCGCAGCTGCAAGCCAGTTTCTAGATCGCTCGAATCAGGGCCTAAGCAGCCGTGAGGCTTGGCCTTTTGTGGAACGAAGCCGTCACCCGCTGGGTGAAGACGGATGTCGTGGTCGTAGTCGTGGCCGTGGCCGTGGCCGAGCAACTTTTGATTACGGTGCGAGCGCTTCGCTGGGGAAACCGACCGGGATTGAGGTATGGTTTCGCCCGGAAAGAACATGAAAATACTCGTCACTGGGGGCGCCGGATTCATCGGCGCGAATTTCTTGAACCTGCTGGTTCCGCGCCACCCCGAGCATCTCTTCGTCAACCTGGACGCCCTGACCTATGCCGCGAATCCGCGCAGCCTGGCCGGCCTGGAAGGCCGCGCGAACTACGCCTTTGTGCACGTCGACCTGGTCGACTTCGAGGCGGTGCGCGCTACCTTTGCCAAGCACCAGCCTGAGGTGGTGGTTCACTTTGCGGCCGAGAGCCACGTCGACAGATCCATCGCCGGGCCGCGGCCGTTCCTGCGCACCAACATCGAAGGCACCTTCAATTTGCTGGAAGCCTGCCGCGAGGCATGGAAGCCGGGTCAGGGCCTCTTGCACCACGTTTCCACCGACGAGGTCTATGGATCCCTCGGCGCCGAGGGGCTCTTCACCGAGGAAACCAAATACGACCCATCGAGTCCGTATTCGGCGTCCAAGGCCGCCAGCGACCACCTGGTGCGCGCCTGGGGCCGCACCTTCGGCATCCCGGTCAAGATCACCAATTGCTCGAACAACTACGGACCGCTGCAGTTCCCGGAAAAACTCATCCCGCTCATGATCCAGAACCTGCTCGAACGCAAACCCCTGCCCGTGTACGGCAAGGGCGAAAACGTGCGCGACTGGCTCTTCGTCGGCGATCACTGCGAGGCTATCTGGACCGTGGTTTTGCGCGGAAAGCCGGGCGAAACCTACAACATCGGCGGCCGCAGCGAGCAGCGCAACATTGACGTGGTCAAGCAACTGTGCGCCATCGTCGCGCAAGAAACCGGCGCCAGCGAGACCGAGCTGTTTGGTCTTGTCACCTACGTCAAGGATCGGCCCGGCCACGATCTGCGCTACGCCATCGACGCCAGCAAGATCGAACGCGAGCTCGGCTGGCAGCCGCAGGAAACCTTCGCCTCCGGCATGCGCAAGACCGTGCGCTGGTATTTGGACAATCAAGACTGGGTGGCCAGCGTGCGCACCGGCGAGTACCGGAAGTGGATCGAACAGAACTATGGGAGCCGCTAGATGGTGAACAAAGGCATTATCCTGGCCGGGGGCTCGGGCTCGCGCCTGCACCCCATCACCCGAGCGCTCAGCAAGCAGCTCGTGCCGGTGTACGACAAGCCGATGATCTACTATCCCTTGTCGGTGCTGATGTTGGCCGGGATCCGCGAGGTTCTTGTCATCACCACGCCCGACGACCAGGGGCCGTTTCGCAAGCTGCTGGGCGACGGCACGCAGTGGGGCCTTTCCATCCGCTACGCCGTGCAACCCAGCCCCGATGGACTGGCGCAGGCGTTTTTGATTGGCCGCGAGTTCATCGCCGGCGATCCGTGTGCGCTGGTCCTGGGCGACAACATCTTCTACGGGCATGGCTTGCCGACCTTGATCAAGCGGGCCGGGCAGCGCACCACGGGCGCCACGGTGTTCGGCTACTTCGTGCAGAACCCCGAGGCCTACGGCGTGGCCGAGCTGTCCGACGACGGGCGCGTGCTGGGCGTAGAAGAAAAGCCCCAGCATCCCAAGAGCAACTATGCGGTGACCGGGCTCTATTTCTACGATGAACAGGTGGTGAGTTTGGCTGAATCGCTCAAGCCCAGCGCGCGTGGCGAGCTGGAAATCACCGATCTCAACCGGCTCTATCTCGAGCGTGGCCAACTCTTTCTCGAAAAGCTTGGCCGTGGCGTGGCGTGGCTCGACACCGGCACCCACGATTCGCTGTTGCAGGCGGCCCAATTCATCCAGACCATCCAGGCGCGGCAGGGACTGATGGTGTCTTGTCCCGAGGAAATCGCCTTTGCCAAGGGCTGGATCGACGTGGCTCGACTGAATGAACTGGCGCGGCCTTTGGCCAAGACCGCCTATGGACAGTACCTTTTGCAATTGGCCGCGCGAGGACCGCAGTGAAGATCACCCCGATGAACCTGCCCGAGGTATTGCTCGTCGAGCCCAAGCGTTTCGGCGATGCGCGCGGCTACTTTCTCGAAACCTGGCACGAGGAGCGCTACGCCGCGGCCGGCATCAAGCTCGGTTTCGTGCAGGACAATCTGTCGCGCTCGGCGCGCGGGATTTTGCGCGGCCTGCACCTGCAACACCCGAACGATCAGGGCAAGCTGGTCTATGTCGTGGCCGGCGAGGTTTTCGATGTGGCGGTCGACGTGCGCGTGGGGTCGCCCAATTTCGGCAAGTGGACAGGCGTGCTGCTTTCCGCGGACGACCATCGCCAACTGTGGATTCCACCTGGATTCGCCCACGGTTTTTGCGTGACCAGCGAGAGCGCCCTGTTTGCCTACAAGTGCACGGCGCTCTATTCGATCGCCGACGAAGTGGGGCTGGTGTGGAACGATCCCGCCATCGCCATTGCGTGGCCCGTGGCCGAGCCGCAACTTTCGGCCAAGGACAAGGTCCTGCCCCGCCTGGCCGACATCGATCCCGCGCGTCTGCCTCGCTACCAAGGTTAGCCCATGAGCGCCCCCATTCTTCTCGTCGGCGATCGCGGCATGCTTGGCCGCGCCTTTCGCGAACTGCTTGACGGCTCGGCCCGCGCCTACCAGGGCTTCGATTTGCCCGACTTCGACGCCAGCGAACCGGCGCAGGTCGCGGCGGCTTTTGGCAAACCGTGGAGCGCTCTCGTCAATTGCGCGGCCTATACCAATGTCGACGGCGCTGAAACCAATGAACAAGCCGCCATGCGCGGCAACGCCACCGCGCCACGCGTGCTGGCCGACGCGTGCAAGCGCGCGGGCATTCCGCTGCTTCACTTCAGCACCGATTACGTGTTCGCCGGCAATGCCGAGCGCCCGTATCCGGTGGACGCTCCCTTGCAGCCGCTCGGCGCCTACGGCCGCACCAAGGCCGCGGGCGAAGATGCCATCCGCGCCAGCGGGGCCCAGCACCTCATCGTGCGTACGAGCTGGCTCTATGCCCCCTGGGCGAACAACTTCGTGCGCACCATGGCCAAGCTCACGCGCGACAAGCCGTCGCTCAAAGTCGTGCATGATCAGCGCGGAAGGCCGACCAGCGCCGAACATCTGGCCAAGACCGCGCTCGCGCTCCTTGACCGCGGAGCCAGCGGCACCTTCCACGTTACCGACGGCGGCGAATGCACCTGGTACGAGTTCACCGTCGCCATCGCCCAAAAACTTGGGCGCACGTGCACGATCGAACCGTGCACCACCGCCGAATTCCCACGCCCAGCACCGCGCCCCGCCTACAGCGTGCTCGATCTCGGCAAGACCGAAGCACTGCTTGGCCCCATGCCCGGCTGGCGCGAAAACCTGACGTCGGTGCTGGCGCGGCTGGAGCCGGTTTAGAAAATCACTACTTGAGGCGCAGAGGAGACCTCCCGGCCGCCGCGGTCAAGTCATCGCTGCTTGCCGCGCGCCCGAAGTGTCGTCACGCGCAGGCCGGCGGCCTTCGCCAGTCTTGCTTGCCGTTCGTCGTGGGTGACGAATGCCGGCGCTTCGAGGACGACGGCGGCCGCTACGTGCAGGATATCGAGAGAGCGGGTGCCAAGGGTGGCCGTGTGCCGACGGCTGAGGGATGCGGCTTGGGCATAGACGTCGACGAGATCGTAGTGAGGCAATTGCCAAAGCCCTGCCGCAACATCGTCCTCCACGTGGCCCAGGGCTTGGTCGACGATTCCTTGGGCGAGTTCGCGGCGAAAGACCTTGAGGTGCCATGCCGTAACCAACTCGACCCGGTGCAGGTGGGTCAGCACCGCGGGCGGGGCGAAGCGTGCACGCACACGCAGGGCATCGGCACTGTTCGGTTCGGGAAGGTACCACTTGGTGACGACGCTGGTGTCGAAGTATGCCCTCACACGCGCTCTCCGCGCAGCTCGCGGACGACCTCGCTGGGCGTCGCCCCTTTCACCTCCACGCCGGACATCAGGCGCTTCATTCTGCTGGTCGAGTCTGGCCAGCGCAGGCGACCTTTCGCGCTTGTCGCGGGAACGATGCGGGCGATCACCTTGCCGTGCTTGGTCACGGCGAACTCCTGACCCTTGCACACCTGGGAAAGGACGCTGGCCAAACCGTGCTGAACCTCGCGCACCGTCGCCGTCTTCATGTTAGACATTATGTCTAACTAGTTGGGCGGGGGCAAGCTCTGCGCGGTTTTCGATGCGCCATTCGGGCGATCCTGGACCAGCCCACGGCCTTGATCGCCTCAGGGATCATGGTTCCTGGTGGGATACCCTGCGCGCGGCTGGCCGATGACGCCCAAATCTCTTGCCAAGAGCTGGCCTCAACCACATGATCGCCGCCATGAGCCAGCCCGACCGACGCAAGAGAGATTCGGCAACCCATCGATCGAAGCACGCTGCAACCATCTTTTTCTTCCTGGCCGCGTGCCTTCTTGCAACCTCGCCCGCGCGCGCGGCCAGCCGCGAGGCCAAGGAGCGCACGGCCAGGATGGCGTGCCTTTCCGGCGACTACGCCAGGGGCGTGGCCATCCTGTCCGAGCTCTTCATCAACACCAAGGATCCCACCTACATCTATAACCAAGCCCGCTGTTTCGAGCAGAATGCTCGATTTGTCGAGGCTGCATCGCGTTTTGAAGAGTACATGCGCGTCAATAAGAAGCTATCCGAGGAAGACAGGGCCGAGACACAGAAGCACATCAGCGACTGCCAGGCATCGATTTTGAGACAGTCTGGCCGCCAACCGGCACTGGCCGCACCAGCGGCACAACCCACCCCGCCTGCCGCCACGCCGACTGTCTCCCAAGGACCAGCGGCATCCACTCCGCCGGTCGCGGCTGGGCCAGTCATCGGCGACCAGGCTTTGCAGACCCATTCGTCACCTTCGGTTGTTCCTGGATCAGGCTTGCGAACCGCGGGCGTCGTCACGGCTGCGGTCGGCGGCGCCGCGCTCGTCGTCGGGCTGATGCTGAATCTCAAAGTGAACAGCATGGCCAGCGATTTTCAAACCCTGAACGGCTACACCGACGGCAAGGAATCGGATCGCAAAACCTTCGAGACCCTCGGCTGGGTCAGCTACGGTGTGGGTGCCGCGTGTGTGGCGACGGGCGCCGTTCTCTATTACCTGGGCGTGCGAGCGAGCAACAGCCCCTCCGCTTCGGTGGCGTTCATGCCCGCCTTTGCACCCGGCGGGGCCTTCGCGGTCGTGAAAGGAACTTTCTAGCCATGCCTACCCTGCTCCGTCCTCGGCTAGGTCTTCCAATCCTATTCGCCGCGGTTGCGCTTTGGGCCGGTTGCTTTCGTGGCGCCGACATTTCCAAGATCGTCTGCAACCAGACGAAGTATTGCCCGAGCGGCTACCTTTGCGCCGTTCCGCCGGGCCAGACGCAGGGAAGGTGCGAGAGATCTTGGGACGGCGGCGGGTCGGAGGCATTCGCACCACCCGATGGTGCGGTTGGTATCGACGGGGCTCGTGCGCTCGATGGGGCTGGTTTGGATCTGACTGTGGCAAGTTTCGATCAGGCTTTGGGAAACGCGGACGGCGTCGGCTCGCCCATGGACACAGGCGTCGGCATGGACGTGTCACCGGTTGATGTTTCGGCGGACGGTCCCAAGTTGGCCATCGATTCACCTGCCGACTCCCCCGCGGATCTTCCGATGGTGGCAGATGTGTCTGCTGATTTTCCGGGGATCGATGCGCCTCTCAAGGCCGGCGGGGCGACGTGCAAGAGCGGCGGCGAGTGCGCCAGTACCTATTGCGTGGACGGTGTTTGTTGCGACGGTCTTTGCGGCGGCCAATGCCAGGCATGCGCCGAGCCGAACAAGGTCGGCACCTGCACGACGGTCAGCGGTTCGCCTCGCGGTGCTCGCACCGGGTGCGCGGCAACGCAGCCGGCTTGCGCTGGTCAGTGCGGCGGCACCTTGCCGAACCAGTGCAGCTATCCCGCGAGCGAAACGACCTGCGCGGCAGCATCGTGCAGCAGCGATCTGGCGGTCAATACTGCGTCGGCGTGCAATGGTGCCGGCGCCTGCACGGCGAGCAGCGTGGTTCCGTGCGGTTCAGGCAAGTACTGCACGGGTGGCGCGTGCGTGGCCCAGATTGGCAACGGTGGCTCGTGCCAGAGCAGCAACCAGTGCACGAGCGGGAACTGCTCGAATAGCCTCTGCTGCGCCACCGGGCAGACAGCCTGCGGTGGCTCCTGCGTTTCTCTCTCCACGAGCAGCGCCAACTGCGGGAGCTGCGACCGTGCCTGCGCGACGGGTTCGAGTTGCTCGGGCGGATCCTGCTACCTGGCCGACGGTCAGTCGTGCACGACCGGCACCCAGTGCTTGAGCGGCGTGTGCAGCACCTTCTATGTGGATTCCGACGGCGATGGCTACGGCGTCGGTACGGGCATCAGCCAGTGCGGCACCACGCCGCCATCCGGATACGCCAACAAAGCCGGCGACTGCTGCGACACCGACGCGAACGCCCACCCGGGCCAGACTGCCACGTTCTCCACCGCCGACAAGTGCAGCAGCTTCGACTACAACTGCGACAACCACGAGACCCCGAAATCGAACGGACCCACGAATTGCGGCACACCGAGCTGCGTGTACGCAATCTCGGATGCTGGGTCACCAACCTGTGCATACACGGGCGGTTGCATATGCATAGGAACAGGGACCGATGCTTGCACCTACTACGACACAGTCGCTTGTGGTACCTACATCACGTTTCACTCAACCTTTTGCCAGGGGTCAGGAGGGCAGTGCTACACCAGCGGCCAATCGGGCCCGGCCGGTTTGCAGGAATGCAACTAGACTAGCCGGGAGCGTGATTCCAATGGCAAACGGGGCCCGAAGCGCCCCGCACTGATTCGGTCTGGTGATGCTGACGCCGGCTATGGAACTAGAGTGGCGTGACGCTGGTGATGCAGACGTTGCTGAAGGCGCCGACCGCATCGGTTGTCACTGATCCCCCAGGTAGCTGGACCTGAAGTGAATAGGCACCAACGCCGGATACCGGTGTGCACTTTGCCCCAGTAGCCCAAGTTGGACACGTAACATCGCTGAAAAGAACCGAGTAAGTTCCGACTCCAGTTTCCTCCTTATAGGGGGCGGTACCACCCACTGGAGGAGTCGCCGTGCTGGCATACATGATTCGGATCTTCTGGCCGGCTGCCACGGTCCCTGTGATTGTAATCTTAAAGCCCTTTGCGGTCCCGGCGTACGCGCTCTTGGTTGAAGCTGCCCCTGCGCTCGCATTCAGGTCCATTCCGAGCCCGCAGCCCCACTTGGCACTCGTGGTATCCAGCACTGTCGCACCGGAAATACAGCATCCTGTTGTGGTGCAAGCGGTTGCGGTGATGGGCGACGGAGACGTGCACGTCGACCCGTCACCGTAGGCATAGACAGCCCCCTGGACCGAACAGGAATTCGGGGTCGACGGGATCCAGTTGTTGTCAGTCCCGGTTCGTAGCGTCATGATGTCGGAAGTGCAGGTGACTGGGCCGGTGGAGGTGCTGGTGCTGGTGCTTCCGCCGTTGCTGGGCGTGCCGCCGTTGCTGGTAGAGCTGCCGCCGTTGCTGGGGGTGGAGCCGCCGTTGCTTTGTGAGCCGCCGTTGCTGGTGTTGGAGCCGCCGTTGCTGCTGGAGCTTCCACCGTTGGTTTGGGCTCCACCCTTCGCGGAAGAGCCGCCGTTGCCTTGGGATCCGCCGTTGCCTTGGGATCCGCCGTTGCCTTGGGATCCGCCGTTGCCTTGGGATCCGCCGTTGCCTTGGGATCCGCCGTTGCTGGTGTTCCCGCCGTTGCCGTTGTTTCCACCGGAGTCATTGCTGCCGCCATCGCCTCCATTCACACCTCCGGTCGGCTGACAGTTGGGCGACAGGAACGCAAACATCACGAATGCGGCTCCGGTCATCACGCACGAAACACCACGGAATGACATTTTCATATGAACCTCGTCAGTTGGGGGGCTGGCCAAATCGGGGGCATGCTACCAAAAGCGCCGCGAAACACCAGACATAGAAGGTAGCACCCGGTGGATGGGGTTGGGGTGGCCAGGCGCGTTTTCCCAGGTCCGCCTGAGAGAATGGGGTGCGCGGGGTCACGTCCACGGGCGTCTTTTGATCCCGCGTTGAGTACCGTCGGGCAAAGCCCTCCGTCACTCACGCGTCGTTTAAGTAAGAACCCTCAAAGGGTTCTTACCAACTCCCGCGTTGCTACCGTCGGGCAAAGCCCTCCGTCACTCACGCGTCCGCGCGGATGCCTTGTTGCGCACAGCGCGTTGGGCCAAGGCCCTGGTACACGCGACTTCGGCGCAGACAAACAGGTCCTCCATGGCTCTTGACGCGTACACGCCAACGACTAGAGTTCCCACATAGCCATGGCACTTCTCGGGCGCGACACCTCGGTGACGGGGCCTTTTCCGAAGGGCGTGTTGCTCCTTGAAACCCTCCGTGGGATCGAGGCGCTGGGGCAGCCGTACAAGTTCGATCTCAGCCTGCTCTCGAAGGAGCCCGATCTCGATCCCAACGACGTGCTGGGCAAGCCGCTCGCGGTGGGCATCCAGCTTGGCACCGGCGAAGAGCGCTTCTTTCACGGCATTGTGACCAAGTTCCTCAAGGCGGGCACCACGCAACTGCACACCCGCTACGCGGTCGTGCTCAGGTCGCGACTTGAGCTATTCAACTTCACCTCCGACTGCCGCATCTTCAACGATCCGGCGCAAAACGCGCTCGACATCGTCAACACCGTGCTGGCCGCGCGCGGGCTGACCGACGTGGAATCGGGGTCAATCACGGATCACCCGTATCGCGCGCGCGACTTTTGCGTGCAGTACCGCGAAAGCGACTTGAACTTCGTGCAGCGGCTGCTGGAAGAAGAAGGCATCTACTATTTCTTCAAGCACGAAGAGGCCAAGCACACCTTGGTGCTCGCCGATTCCATCACCGCGCACGAAACGGCGGCCGGGTATGAATCCATTCTCTATTCGCCGAAAGAGCGGAAGGTCGCTGGCGCCGAGGAGCATTTCTGGCGCATGGAAGTCCACAAGTCGCTCTATCCCGGCCGCCACACGATCTTGAGCGGCTACGACCCAACCGAGCTACGCCGCAAACAGCCTCAGTTCGGCGAAGAGCCGTCGGAGGATCCGGCGCCCGGAGCACAATTCGAGAATTACGACCATCCCGGCGGACTCTTTGCCGCCAAGGAGGCGCGGCAAGAGGCGCTGGTACGCACGCAAGCCGCCAAGGTCGTCCACACCACCATCGAAGTCGAAGGCAACACGACGGGATTGGGGGTTGGCAATTTGGTGTCGCTGCGCTCGGGCCTCGCGGGCGGCGAATTCTCGCCCTTCTGGCACGAAGAGGATTGGGGAAAACAATATCTGGTCACCGCCGCGGCCTACGGTCTCAGCGTCGATCAGTACGAAACCGGCGACGTCGCAAAGAACGACGAGCCGTTCAAGGCCAAGTACCAGTTGCTCGACAGCCACACGCAATTCCGGCCCCAGCGCACGGCCAGGAAGCCGCAGATGCGCGGCCCGCAGACGGCGCTGGTCGTCGGCCCGCCCGGCGAGGAAATTTGGACCGACAAATTCGGCCGCGTGATGGTGCAATTCGATTGGGACAGGCAGGGCGAGCGCAACGAGAAGTCGTCGTGCTGGGTGCGGGTGGCGCAATCGTGGGCCGGGGCCGAGTGGGGCATGCAGTTCCTTCCGCGCATCGGCGAGGAAGTGGTCGTGGCATTTCTGGCCGGCGATCCAGACCGTCCCATCATCCGCGGGCACATCTACAACAAGGACCACCTGTCGCCAGACGCGTGGGGAGCCAGCCAGCTCTGCTGGCTGCGGACCATCGCGGGAAGGCATGGAAACCCTTCCAGGGTTTCCATATGAACTATCTGCCGGAGAACAAGACCCAAAGCGGGATCAAGACCCGTAGCACCAAGGGCGGCGCGGCCAGCAACTTCAACGAGCTCCGCTTTGAAGACAAGAAGGGCCAAGAAGAGCTGCACCTGCAGGCCGAACGGGACATGTCCACGCTGATCAAGCAGTGCCAGGCCATGAATGTGGCCACGGATCGCGTCGTCCTCGTGGGCAACAACGAAACCAACCGTGTGAAGGGCAACCGCTCGCTGTGGGTCGAAGCGAACGACAGCGTGGTCATCGGCGGCACCCACGACAAGACCGTGACCGGCGCGGTCACGCAGATCTACGGCGACGATCACAGCCGCAAAGTCGACGGCGAGCAAGAGTTCTTCGAGGAGAAGAACAAAGACGAGCACGTGGGGCAGGCGCACAAGCTGACCACGGACAAGAAGTTCCAGCTCAACCAGGGTGCCACCAGCATGACCTTCAAGGGCAGCAACGTGACCGTGGACTCGGCCGGCACGATCACCCTGACGGCCGGCGGCGCCACCGTCTGCTTCGACAAGACCGGCAAGGCCACCTTCGACTCGCCGACGGGAATCAAACTTGTGTGCGGCGCCAGCTCGCTGACGATCCTCCCCGGCGGCATCGCCATAGCCAGCCCCAACGTGACCGCCGCCGCCGGCGCCGGCAGCACGATGGCACTGGGCGAAGCGCTCGCCGCCATGAACAGCAAGACCGTGACCATCGTGGCCGACGGTGTGTGCAGCATCAGAGGCAAGAGCGCGATGAAGCTGCAGGAGGCGGAGGGGGTCAAGGCGAAGAAGACCGATGGGCCATCGCCCGCCGAACGCGAGGGCCAGGGTGCCTCGAGCGCAGGTGGGAAGGCGCGCAAGTCGCCTGCGAAGCAGTACACCAAGACCCTTCAGGAAGGCACCGATCAGGTCGTCATCAAGGCCGTCGATGCGGACGGCAAACCCATCCCGGACTTGACCTTCAAACTCACCACGCCAAGCGGGACGATCATCGAAGGACAGACCCCGCTTGATGGAACCGTCACTGTCAATGGAATAGCCAAAGGCAAATGCAAGTTGAAGTGGTCCAGGGAGCAGTTGCCATGAGTAACCGCAATGTGTGCGTGTCCCAATTGGAGGCCCGGTGAGCGAGACTTCTGTCCATTTCCGGGACCTGAAGAATCCCGTGGAGTTGCCGACGGGGGAAGTCCACGTCTTCAAGGTCCAATGTAACCGAGCCCATCTCTTGTGCGTGGAAGACGTCCACTTCCACAAGAACAGCGCCGTGCTGCTCCCCGACTCTGTCCCCGAAGGGCAAGCGCCGGACGCGGATCCCAACACCGGTCTGGCGCTCCTGCGCGGCTGTTACCTGCAGGCGAAGAAGAACCCATCGCAGAAGCTCCTGGTCGTCGGCCACACCGACACGACCGGCCGCCGCGACTACAACCTCACGGTGTCCAAGCTTCGGGCCGACGGCGTTCTTGCCGCCCTGCTGGGCAACCAAGCAGAATGGGCCAAGGGTTGCCACGCCAAGAACGTCGTCGAGGACAAGCAAGAGATCCTGCGCTGGATGACGCGCGAGTTCGGCTGGGACTGCGATCCCGGAGAAGTAGACGGCTCGGAAGGGGCGCGAACGAAACGCGCGGTCAAGGCGTTTCAGGAACGCTACAACACCATCATGGATGGCGCGCTGGCGGTCGACGGCATGGTGGGCGTCGCAACCTGGATGGCGTTCTTCGACTTCTACCTCGTGAAGCTCAAGCTCATGCTCGACACCGACGACAACGGCCTGAACGATCTGCGCAAGCAACTGCATTTCGTCGACGACGCGAAGAAATCCGTCGGATGCGGCGAATGCCACCCCATCGAAGGGGCGCGCAAGGACAACTATCCCAGCACCGCCAACCGGCGGGTCGAGATCCTGTTCTTCGATCCCGGCCAGGAGCCCAAGCTCGATTGCCATCCTTCCGAGAAGGAATGTCAGCCGAGCATCTGCGAGCTTTACGATCCTGTCTGCTACAAGTTCCAGAGCATTCCGCCCGAGGCCCACGACCGGGGCACCCTGCGCGTCTATTTGATGGATCCCGGGCAGCGTCGGATCAAGTCCGCGCCCTATCGTCTGACCATCGGCCCCGAAGTGCGAACCGGGATCGCCGATAGCGATGGCTTGCTCACGGAGTCTGGAATTCCGGTGCACGCGACCTGCACCATCGAATGGGGGGCCACATCGTCTGGCCAAGATGGCGACTACTGCTACGAAACGACCATGCACCTTCGCCTGGACGAAGACAGCACGATGTCGGAGGACGAGTTGGCAATACATCAGCTTCACAACCTCGGATACAGCGGCGAACTCAAACAGATGGTGGCCGAATTCCAGGTCGACAACGACCTGCTCGAGGCCGACTGGTTCGATCAAGCGACCGCCGACGCGCTGAAACGGATTCACGACGGCGGCGTGGAGGCGGAGCCGGAGGCGGAGACCCAAGAGGACGAGAGCGTCGAACCCTGGATCGATCCTTTGGACGACGACTTCGCCTAGGAATCTGGAGCAACGAGATGGCCAATCCGGAGTTCAAAGGCACAGTAGTTCCCAAGCCGCCAGAGCCGATCGTGGATCCACGGCCCGACCTCTACGAACAGTTCTTGGGAAAATGGGCCCAAGCTTGGGTTCGTCCCCCGCTGATGCTTGACGGTACCGAGATCACGAGCGCAGAGGATCTGGAGGAAGCCGAGAAGCTAGAAAAGGAACTAAAGAAGAAGGACAAGAAGAAGCAGGTAATCCAAAAGAAGTCGCTACACTGCTGGCAGGGCTCCGGCTGTCACGCGACGTGCCTCAGCATGCTGATCAATTGGCTGGTGAATTTGTATCCAATCACCGCCGGGAAAGTGAATATTCCGCATCGAAAGAAGGACGACAAGGCGCCCGTTGATCCCCTGCACGTGGCCTATTGGTTGTGGCAGCTAGGAGATAGCCCAGACAAGACCCAGTTCGTCAGCGAGACCGATCATCCGCCGTACATCCCCTACCAGAAGTCTGGCGGGTCCTGGAAGATGGACCACCACGCGATTTCCAAGGGTACGAAGGAGATCACCTTGACTGGAGAGGGGAAGGCGCCTGACCCTCTGACTTTCGAGAAGATTGTCCTGACCCATCCCACGGTCGCCCAGGCCAGAGCGCGATTGAAGAAAAGGGACGAACTGTCCGCAGATCGAAAAGCCACGCAGGAAGAGCTCGATGCGGTCGACAAGGAGATGGAGACCGCCGACAAGAAGGAGAAGGGAGAGCTCAAGAAGAAACACGCCAAGCTGCAAGCGAAGCTCAAGACACTCGACAAACAGATCGCGAAGACTGACGTGTCCGACGAAACAGACGAGGGCGCGGTCATCGAAAGTCAGCGGCAGAAGAACAAGGATCGGCTCAAGCAGGCCCTGCTTCGCGGTCCGGTCCTGCTGAACATGACTGTCCCCGGCGGGCACTTCATTCTTCTATACGGCTACCGAGACAAAATGATGTACATCCTCGACCCAGGTGCAAAGATTCCGAGGTCCTGGTTCGGTTTGCAGGCGGATTTGGCAAATGCGCCGGGCGGAAAGGTTCGCAAGTCGCGGGATATTCTCGCCATTGATGCCGAGGCCGAATTCGTGGGCGTGAGCCCCAAGAAGCCCAAGGCCAGTGTCAGGTTCATTGACAACATCACGCTGGCCGAGAGCTACTACTTCGAGAGTTTGCCCGAGGCGAAAGAGTTCAACGAGACAGAACCGCCAGAGATTCTGCCGTTCGAATCGTCGGACGTTGGAAGGAGAGGCGGCGAGTAGTCGCTTCAGTTGGCAGTCTGCCCCAAGGAGAGCGCGCAGCGAAATCCAAGGGTGGAGTCTTTGAGCTTCGGCGATTGTAGTTCCCGGTGTGCGCCGCGCAGCTCGCCAATCGACGGATTGCCCGTGCCGCGCACAATCTTGCCACACTGTCCTTTGGGTTCACAAAAGTCGCTAGACGTCCACTCGGCAAGGTTTCCTGCCATGTCCACGAGGCCAAATGGGCTTGCGAACTTCTTGAATTGGTCGACGGGACACGGGCTGTCGCCCGACATGACCTGGCAAAACTCCCTATATCCGCTTGAGTGCGGATCCTCGTGCGGGTCGGCGTTTCCCCAGGGATAGCGGCGTCGTTCGGGCCCGCGCGCGCCGTACTCCCATTCTTCTTCTGTGGGCAAGCGCTTGCCCACGGCCCGACAAAACTGATCGGCTTGCGCCCAAGTCACGCAGCCCATCGGGTGGTCATCCACCTTTGGGATGCGGGATCCACACGCCTTCTCTGGAACGGTTGTGCACCTGCCGGCCTTCGCACACGCCTGGTAGGCCGCGACGGTCACCTTCGTCGTGTCCATGCAGAGGGCACTGATCGAAACCTTGCGAATGGGTTCGTCAAGCCATGGCCAGTCCGGCCCGTCTTCGATTTCCAGCCAGTACTTCTTGTTCTTCTTGTCATTCGAACCCATGGTGAACGTGGCCGCCGGCAGGTACATCATTCCCGCGGGACAAGTTGCTTCCTTCTGGCCGGCCTGCCCTTTGTCAGGTGCGACGGCGCCTGCGTCTCGCGCCGGTCCCTTGCTAGCCGTGGGCGGCGGACCCGCGTCTTTGGCTGCTCGGTTCTGTTCTGCGCCAGCCCCAGGCGCCGACCTCGCCGACCCGCCGCCCCAAAGCAGCAAGCACGCAAGCAGCACCATCGAGCCTCCGCGAATCCCACTAGAACAAGACATGGCCAGGAATCCTAGCTCGCCTCTCGGAGGATCGCGACGGCAAAGGTGCCGCGCTCGCAGCTGGCACGCGCGATGGCTACGGCCCCTGGGATTTCATCGGCGGATCGCTGATCGGCGGCTGGATCGTGGCCGAGCGCGGACTCAAGCGTTTGCTCCTCATTCTGTGCCTGCTGCTCAACGTGCCCAACGTAACGTTTCTGTACCTGGGCTGGTTCCAGCCGGAAAGCATCTATATCATCGGGCTCATCTCCTGCATTGAGAAGCTGGGCTGGGGCATCGGCGCCGTCGGTCACATGGTGTACATGATGCAGCAGATCGCTCCGGGCCGGTACAAGATGACCCGCTATGCGTTCGCAACCGGCTTCGGACTCAGCTTGTGCATGACCCTCGGCGGCGCCTTCCATCCTGTTCACCCTCATGGCGTCCTTCCACCACGGCGACGAGGCGACGGCCAAGTAGCTCTTTTCGCGCTATAAAGAGGGCGATGACCCTCGCGGAAAAACACGCACGCTTGCGCGGCCTGATTGCCGATTGCGGTTCGGCCCTGGTTTGCTATTCGGGCGGCGTCGATTCGACCCTGCTGCTCAGGGTCGCGCACGACGTGCTCGGCGAACGCTGCGTGGCCATGGTGGCGCTTTCCCCGACCATGGCCGCCAGCGAACGCAAGGCGGCGCTGGAGCTGGCCGCGCAGATGGGCGCGCGCACCGAGGTGACGGAATCGCACGAGCTGTCGCGCTCCGAGTTCCGCATGAATCCCAAAGATCGCTGCTACTACTGCAAGGACGAGCTGCTCGACCTGGCCAAGCCGCTGGCCGCGCGCCTGGGGATGCACGAAATCCTGCTTGGCACCAACACCGACGACCTCGGTGACTACCGGCCCGGCCTGCAAGCCGCCAAGGATCACGGTGCGCGCCAGCCGCTCGTGGACGCCATGCTATCCAAGGCCGAGGTGCGCGAGCTGTCGAAAGAGCTGGGGCTCTCGACCTGGGACAAGCCGCAGCTTGCGTGCCTGTCGTCGCGTTTTCCCTACGGCACCGAGATCACGCCTGAGCGCTTGCAGCAGGTCGACCAGCTTGAAGACGGATTGCGCGCGCTCGGTTTCCGCCAAGTGCGCGCGCGCTGGCACGGCGAGATCGCCCGGCTGGAACTCGAGCCCGAGGCACTGGCCCGCGCCGTCGAGCCCGAGGTGCGGAGCGCGATCTTGAAACTGGGCCGCGAGCTTGGCTTCACCTTTGTCGCGCTGGATCTGGCCGGCTTCTCCTCGGGTTCGCTCAACCAACTGCTCGGCATCCGCAAGAAGACCTAGGGTTGCGCGAGGAAGATGCTATCGACTTCGAAGGTCGCGCCATAACTGCCGAGCCCGGCGGTGCCCGTGGCGAGTGGGTCGCTATCGACCACGGAGTAGACCAGGTTGCCGTCGAGAAAGGCATTGATTGTGCTGCCCAAGACCTCCAGGCGGACGGTGTGCCAGGCGCCAGGCACGATGCCCGCGTCGATGCCCGACGCCCATGAGGCGCTCGTGCCGTGCAAGCGTTTGCGGATGATGACCGAGCCGTCACCGCGCAGGGCCACGAAATAGCCGCTGTCGCTGCTTGGATCGAAGCGGGCGAAAAGCGCGGCGACGAAGGATGGCGTGGCATCATAGAATTCCACGACCCGCATGCGGGCTTCGACGATCTGGTCAGCGACCGCGGGCGAGTCGGCGAAGGCGATGTGCCACTCGATTTCGTCGAGGATTCCCTCGGCATAGACGTAGCCGGTGTCGCCCAGAAACACCGACCAGTCGGAGTCCGGCAATCCCGCATCATTCCAGTCCGTGGTTCGCCAGCCATCGGTCGTGCCGTCTTCGAAATCGCTCAAGAGCAGGACTCCGCCGTCGGGCACGGGGGACGGCCTGGCTGCTTCGACCCCCGGAGCGTCTTGGTCGATGGGTGCCGTCTCCGATCCTTTTTGGTCGAAGGCAAGGGCTTGATCCGCGACCGCCGCTTCCGTGTCGCCAATCGGTGCGGTGTCAGGAGACGAAGCGACGGGATCGCTCGGCCGATCCGACTCTCCGGCATCGCAGAAGGTGCAGTGCTGGCTGGTCGTACTCGAACAGCCGGCACCGAGCACGAGCGCCGCAAGGAAGGTGAGCCGGGCGATTGCGCGAAAGCTGAGCATGGTATGCCTTGCGCAACTATAGTCGATGCGACCGCAAAAGCGTGGCCAAGTGAAGCCTTGCTTCCGCAGCGCCTCGGGATAAGGTGACGCCGTGTCCGCGCCACTCGTACCCGTCACAAAGACCGCCGTTCTGCAAGGGATCACACCGGCCGCGGTCTATGCCGTGGTCGTGGATTTCGCCGCCTATCCGCGCTTGTTTCCCGAAATCAAAGCAGCGCGCGTGCTGTCCACCGAGGGTAAGCGCGTGCGCGCCGAGTTTCGCGGCAACATCGTGCTGCCCTTTCGCTACGTCCTCGATCTCGACTGCGACCCAGAGGCGCTGACCGTCGACTGGCGCTACGTCGAGGGCGAGGTGGTGAAGAACTCCGAGGGCGGTTGGCGATTTTCCCCCGAGGGCGACGGTGTGCGGGTGGAATACCGGGTCGCCATGGAGATCTCGGCCCCACTGCCGGGATTTCTCCTGCGCAAAATCACCGACGGCCTGGTCGCCCTGTCCCTGCCGGCCATGTTCGCATCGGTCGAGCGCGAAGCCAAGAGCCGTGGCTTCCGGTAGTGTGAACCAAGGAAGTTGCCTACTGGTCGGATGTTCAGTATAAGCGATCCGTGCCACTCGTCAGGACGGGTCCTTCGGTCGAGACCTCGCTCGCGGCGCTCACGCAGGCCGCGCAGCACGACATGTCGTGCGCCTGCGGTTCTGGCCAGCATCGCGAGCGCGGCGACAACGGATTGTGGATCTACCCAGCGGCGCTACCGTCGGGCCAGCGCATGCCGGTGCTGAAGGTATTGCAGGCGTCGGGCTGCGAGCGATCGTGTGTCTACTGTGCCGAGCGCTGCGGCGGGCAGGGACGGGCAGCGAGCCTGGCGCCCGACCAGCTGGCGACGGCGTTCATGGATCTCCAGCGCAGCGGTCGCGTGTTTGGGCTCTTCTTGTCGTCGGCCATTCGCGGCGGCGCGGTGGCGACCATGGATCGCATGCTGGGCACGGCGGAACTTCTACGCAAGCGCCACGCCTTTCGTGGATACATCCATCTCAAGATGATCCCAGGCAGCCGCCCCAATCAGATCGAGCGCGCCATGGCCCTGGCCACGCGCGTGTCGGTGAACATGGAGGCGCCCACGGCCGCGCACCTGGCGCGCATCGCGCCGGGCAAGAAGTTCGACGAACAGATTCTGGCGCCCATGCGCCAGGTCGCGCGCGCCATCGAGCGCGGGCAATTCGCGCGCGCCGGGCAGACCACGCAGTTCGTGGTGGGCGCGGCTGGCGAAGCGGATCGCGAGGTCATGGGCGCGGCTGACTCGGGCTATCGCGACCTCAAGCTGGCGCGCGTGTACTACTCGGCCATGCAGCCCATTGCTGGCACGCCCGTGGCCGAGCGGGTGCCCATTCCCTTCGCGCGCGAACATCGTCTGTACCAGGCCGACTTTCTTTTGCGCAGTTACGGCTTTTCCCTCGACGAAATCCATTTCGACGAGGCTGGTGCGCTGCCCTTGCACACCGATCCCAAAACCCTGTGGGCCCAGAAGCATCCCGAGCGCTTTCCCGTCGAGATCAACCGAGCGCGCCTCGACGAGCTGGTGCGGATCCCTGGCATCGGCCCGCGCTCGGCGAAGCGTTTGCTTGCCATGCGCCTGAAGGAGTGCCTGCGCGACGTGGCGGCCCTGCGCGCGGCTGGCGCTTCGTGGAAGGTGGCCTCACCCTTTGTGCTCCTCGATGGAAAGCCGGCCGAGCGACAGTTGCGCCTGTGCTGACGTCTCAAGGTCGTGCAAGCAAACGTTTGCGCTCTTCCTCGTCGAAGACGCGCACGATTCCGTATTCGCCATCGAAGCCGGCGACCCGTTTCACCTTGCCCGCGCGCATGCGGCGCAAGGCCTCGCCGAGAAGCGGTGGCCCCTCGCGCTCGGCGTCTTCCACCGGCCATGCCGTCAGCACGCCAAGCTCGCTCCCCGCGCATGCAAGTAGCTTGTCGTAGGCCTTGCGCACGCGGCCCGACGAAGCGCCGACGCCAAGGATTTCGCCCAGCAGTTCGACCAGCGGCACCAGACTCGTGAAGGGTTTGGCCCCCTCGGGGCGAAAGCCCTCGGGCCGATCCGCGAGCGCCGCCACCCGGCTGGCCACCCCGCCAGTGAGCTGCTTGCCACAGCGGGGACACAGGTGGGCGAGGGCCGCGGCCTCGGTCGGCGCCAGATTCACCTCGCAGGCGCGATGGCCTTCGTGGTGGTACTTGCCTTCCTCGGGAAAGAACTCGATGGTGCCAAGGAATTGGGGGCCGCGCTCGCGAAGGGCATCGCGCATGGCGAAGTACGACAGTTCGCAGTCGAAGCGGTTGGCTTCACGTCCGAGCTTTTCCGGCGAGTGCGCGTCCGAGCTCGACACCAGGCTCACGCGGTCGAGCGCCGACAGCCGCCAGTTCATCGCCGGATCCGACGACAGCCCGGTTTCGGCCGCGAACACGTGGCCGGCCAGATCGCCGAAACACTCGTCCAAGGAATCGAATCCAGATTTTTCGCCCAGGGCGGAAAACCACGGCGTCCACACATGCGCCGGAATCAAGAAGGCATCGGGCGAGGATTCGAGGGTGATTTCGAGCAAGTCGCGCGAGTCGAGGCCAAGAATGGGGCGTCCGTCGGATTCGATGTTTCCGATGCGCGCCAGGCGCGCGGCGATGCGCGTGGCGGTTTCGAAGTCGGGTGCGTAGAGAAGGTTGTGCACCTTGCGCACCCGATCGTCGCGCTTGTAGATGCTGCTGATCTCGACGGACAACATGAACCGCACGGGCGCGCGGCAGGCCGCCGGCACGGTGTTGTCGACGGCGGTGGCCAGATCGTCGCGCAAGCGGAAAAGCCCGGCCCCCGCCGGCACCAGCTTGTCGCGCAGTTCGGAAAGCCAGCGCGGATGGGTGAAGTCGCCCGTCGCGACCACCGCGATGCCCTTGCGTTGCGCCCACGCGTGGATGTGCTCCAGATCGAGCGCGCGGCTGGTCGCGCGCGACAGATAGGAATGGATGTGGAGATCCGCGACGAAAGGCACGGCGGGAATCTAGCAGCAGCAAGTGGCCAAGTTCGAGCCACGCGCAGGATTTGGCGGCCGGTCAGCCCTGCTTCTCGGCCGGCCAGGCGCGCAGGCGGACCTTGCCTTCCTCGACGGCGATCTCCAGGCGCACGCGCTCGCAGCGCTGCTGTTCCAAGATCTTGGGCAACTGCTTGCCCAGGCGCTGGCGCAGCTTCTCTTTGGTGACGGCTTGCGCTTCGATGCCGAGCTTGCGATGCGCTTCCATGTAGCTCCGGTAGGCGCCCTCGAAATCGCTGTCGGCCAAACCGATCAAGGGAGGCGAGGCTGGGCTTTCCCCACTCGGGGAGCGCCTGGCCGAGGCCGGAATGGGCGGCGGTCCGATACGCGGACTTGCCGGCGCGGCGGCCGTTTTCGCCGAGGCATCCGGGCTCGGCATCGCGTGGTGTTCGTCCGAGGGCTTTTTGCTGATAATGCGCTGCTGGCGCGCCACGAAGGCCTTGACCCGGTTCTTGGGAATACCAAGTGCCAGGGCTTCCTCCTCGGTGATGGCGCCACCGCGCTCGGCCATGTGGCGCTGTGTTCGGGCCAGGTCCCGGCGGAACGTGCCAGCCTCGATCTCGCGCATGGTGCGGTTCCAGTAGGTCGACTGCAGCACCCATCTCTGGCTCAAGGACTGGAAGCGGAAACGCAGCGACGAGTTCCCGATCACCACCTGCTGCATCTCCAGCATCATGCGGTTCATGTCGCGCCGGGGGGTGTTGGGCGGCGTGCGTTCCATCCCCATAAAGTAGGATTCGTACATTGAACGCAGCCGATCCATCTTCTTTTCCATCTCGCCCAGTCGGGCTTCGATGCCCTCGCGGGTAATTTGGAAGGTGAAGGCGCCGGCCTTTTTCACCCGTCGATCTTACTGCCACCCTGCGCGGCGGTCCATAAACCAGGGCGGGGGCGATCTGCTTGGGTCGCCGCCGTGCTAAGAGTCTCCTTTCGATGGCAAAGGCAGCGGCACAGACAATCGAACGCGAGATCCGCCGGTGACCGTGACTCTGTGGGTTACCGCCGTGGTCGCGCTCCTCGGGGTGCTGATCTTGGCGCACGAACTGGGTCACTTCCTGGTGGCCAAACTCTTCGGTGTCAAAGTGCTGCGCTTCTCGTTCGGATTCGGGCCGCGCTTGTTTGGCTTTACCGCGGGCTCCACCGAATATCGGCTGTCGCTCTTCCCACTTGGTGGGTATCTGCGCCTGCTCGGCGAAGATGCCAACGAGGTCGTTCCCGAGCACGACTACGAACGGGCGCTTTTCGCCCGGCCGCTGTGGCAGCGCTACGCCATCGTGGTGGCCGGGCCGCTCTTCAACCTGCTTTTACCGGTCGGGATCTACTTCATTCACTACGCGGGCCACAAAACGCTGCTCTCGCCGACCATCGGCACGGTGATCGCCGGCTTGCCTGCGGACAAGGCCGGTTTGCTGCCCGGCGATCGCGTGGAAACCGTGGACGGCAAGTTCGTGCGCTACTGGGAAGAGCTGGAAGAGATCATCGCCGATTCGCCCGGCAAGACCATGCGCTTCGGCATCCGGCGCGGCAATGCCTCCGAGGAGCGCGACGTCGCCATCGCGACCGACGTGCGCAAGGGACCGCTCAATCTCAACGAAACGGTGGGATGGATCGGCGTCTCGCCGCGCTTCCAGTTGCCCGAGGTCGGCATCATCGATCTCACTTCGCCCGCGGCGCAGGCCGGCCTGCGAACCTTCGACTACATCATTTCGGTCAACGGCTCGCCGGTGTCCCACTGGGCCGAGTTCGATCGCGCCGTGGCCCGCGCTGGCGCGTCTCCGCTGCGCATTGCCTATTTGCGCGGAACCCATTCTGCCGTGCCCTTTGTGCACGTGGAAATTCAAGAGCCAGGCGCCGCCGTGGTCATCCCGCAGGCCGTGCTAGCGCCGAGCGGTGGACGGCACTACGACACCGGCATCCAGTCGTCCGAACTCTTCGTCTATTCGGTCGAGCCGGGCAGTCCCGCGGATCGCATCGGCCTGCGCCGCGGGGATCAACTGCTCGAGATGGACGGTCAGCCCATCTTGCACTGGAACATTCTGCGCCAGCGTTTGGCCGCCGAGCCCGAGCACACCTTCCGCGTCGTGTGGGACTCGCCCGGCGGGATTCGCCACGAGGCCACCTTCAAGCAAGAGCTGCGCTCCGAGCTGGATGCCTACCGCCAGGAGGAGCAACGCCTGGTTTTCGGCGCCAACAACCGCTTCGCCTGGAAAACCGCGGATCCGGTTCCGGTGCGCAACCGGTTCTTCTATGCCCTTGGGCACGCTCTGACCCGCACTGGGGAAATCATTACTTTCACGGCACAGGGCTTTTTCCAGATCATTCGCGGCGAGATGTCGCCGAAGTCTTTGGGCGGGCCGCTCACCATCGGCTACGCCGCGGGCGTCGCCGCCGAGCAAGGCCTGGCCCAGTACCTTTGGCTGATGGCCTTGCTCAGCATCAACATCGGTCTGCTCAATTTCCTGCCCATCCCGATTCTCGACGGTGGCTTGCTGCTCTTCTTCACCATCGAGCTGTTCAAGCGCCGGCCGCCCTCGGCGCGGGCGCGCGCCATCACCACCTACATCGGCGTGGTGGTCGTGGTACTTCTGGTGCTCTTCGCCCTCAAGAACGACGTGGTCAAATTCTTCCTGCCACGATGATGGATCCTGCTTCACGTCCGTTGCTTGCCTTCGACACCTCGACGCCCACCGCGCGCGTGGCGCTCTTTTCGCCCGCGGGCGAATGCCTCGGGCTGCGCGAAAAGACCGCCGCGCGCCACTCGGCCAACTTGCTCGCTCTGTGCGACGAGATCCTGCGCGGAGCCTGCGTGGGCGTCGGCGATCTGGGCGCCATCGCCTGCGGCGCGGGTCCAGGCAGTTTCACCGGGCTGCGCGTGGGACTCGCCATCGCCAAGGGCCTGGCGCTGCCTTCGGCGCTGCCGCTGGTCTTGCTATCGTCGCTCGACGCCCTGGCCTGCGATCTCGCCGCCGTATCGCCAGGGGCGCGGCTCTTGCTTCCGTGCATTGACGCGGGCAAGGGCCAGGTCTATGCCCGCACGTACCGTGTGACCGCCGACACGGCACCGTGCGCCCAGGGCGAATGCGATTGGGTGCTCCACCCCGATGCGCTCTGCGCGCTGGCAGCCGAGGCCGCGGCCGGCGAATCCATGCGCGTGGGGGGAACCGGTGTAGATCGATACATCCAGGTTTTTCGTGCTGCACTCGGCGCGGATCGCGTGGCCGCGTCGGTGCCTGGGCCGAGCGCGGCGGCCATCGCGCGTCTGGCGCTCGCGCGCATTCGCCGCGACGACTACGACGACCTGGAAACCGCGGTGCCGCGCTACGGCCGTCCCCCGGACATTACGCGGCCGAAAAAGCCTCTGCTTGCGCCGTAGTTCTCGGTCGCAATTGACTCCGCTGCCGGGGCCGCATACGATCTATCCATTCGATGACCGAAATCGATGCTTTGAAGCAGCGTCATAGGGAATTGGAAGAAGCGCTCGCACTGATAGAGGCGCACCTTTCGCTAACCACGAAGGAGCAGGCCGAACGGGCCAAGCTCAAGAAGGAAAAGCTGGCCATCAAGGATCGCATTCAGATCTTGCTGGCGCAGACTTCTTGATGCGAGGTACACACGGAATTCCCACACACAAGGCAGGGAGTGTTACTAATTCTGTCATGCGCAAAGTAGTTCATATTGCAGCAGGGCTCTTTCTCATTGCTTGCGGTCCCGATCCCAACGCCTTGTTGCCCGGCCAGGCGGCCCCATCCACGTCCGGCGGCGCCAGAGCCAGCGGCGGCGTCACCACCAGCCTCGGCGGCGCGGGCGGAGCGATCACCGGAAACGGTGGCGTCACTAGCAGCGGCGGTTCGACAGTTGTTGCGAGCGGCGGCGTGGTCAATCCCTTCTCGGGCGGCACGACCGGCACGAACGGCGGAATCGTCTCCTCGGGCGGCACCGTCGGTTCAGGCGGTGTGGTCAGCAGCGGCGGCACGACAACCTCACCTTTTGGAAACGGCGGCTTGGCGAGCGGCGGCGGCGTAGTGAGCAGCGGCGGCGTGACGAGCACGGGTGGCGATACGAGCGCAGGTGGTAGCTCAGGCACAGACGACGGAGGAAGTGGAAGCGAACCTTGCGTGCCGGCCAAGACGATCACCGGCACCGGCAGTGGGAACAGCGGCAACTTTGAAACCACGGGCGAATTCTGCTTCAGGACGCCCGACAATATTACCGGCTGGAACTGTTCGAACTTCACCGGTCGGACCCTCAAGGTGAACGGTGTCACCACGACGTGCGGAGCGGCGTCCCTGCCCGCCAAGGTCAACGGCTACTACTACTTCGACGCAACCGCGGGCGGCGTGGATTACGCCAGCATCTACTGGTATTGATTGAACTAGCTGGCGGTGGACCTGGCCTAGGGTGATGTGGACGAGGCCACGGTCACCCCGGCACTGGCCCTGCTTGATTCCATCCTCGCCATCCTCAGGCGACTGAGCCATCCCTGACACCGCCTCGGCCCAGGGCCATCTGGGCGACCGCAAGTCGCCCCTACCGAACGCCGGTGTCTTGACCCACTCACCCGGGTCACCGCCACCCACACCTCCACCGCTCCCGTCCACTCCGAATCCCAGGACCTCTGCCCTGCCGCCCTCTATTCCCGTCCTCTGATTCATGGTATTGCCTTCCACCATGGAAAACACGACCAAGAAGGCCGCGCCGGCTGTTTTGTGGGTTCCGTCGTCGTACTTGGCGATGGGATTCGTGCTGTGCTCGCTGACCCTCAGCAACACCTACGTCTTCAAGAACCTGGGGTTGCCGAACGGGACGATCACGATGCTGGCGGCCATCCTGACGTTGCCCTACGTGTTCAAGTTCCTGTGGGCGCCGCTGCTGGAGCTGTACAAGACCAAGAAGTTCTTCGTCGTGTTGATGCAACTGGGTGCAGCGGCTTGCATGGCGCTGGCGGGACTGGCGTTGCAGTTGCCCATGTGGCTGGCCATCTCCTTCGGCGCGATGATGATCTGCTCGTTCATGGGCGCCACCATCGACATCGGCACCGACGGCGTCTACGTCACCACGCTCGACGACAAGCAGAAGGCTCGCTGGGCCGGCATCCAGAGCATGGCCTGGACCGGCGGCCAACTCATGGCCCAGGGCGCTCTGGTCTGGCTTGCCGGCAAGCTGCATGACGACTACGGCTACACCTGGAAGATCGCCTGGATGTACGTGTTCCTGGCCGCCGCCTGCATTCTGGCAGGCTTGGCCGCGTGGCACGGCGCCTTCATGCCCCCCGGCAGCAAAGCCAAGGAAGCGCCCAAGAGTATGGGCGAGGCGATGGCCGGCTTCGCTCACGCGTACAAGACGTTCTTCCAGAAGAAGTTGATCTGGCGAATGCTGGCCTTGGCTTTCTTCTATCGCTTCGGCTGGTACCTGATCGAGAAGGTCAACAACCTCTTCCTCATTACCGAAGCTGCCAAGGGCGGCCTCGGTCTAAGCAACAAAGCGGCCGCGGCCATCAGCGGCGGCTGGGGTGCAGCCTCGTTCCTGGCGGCCAGCGTGGTTGGCGGCTTGGTGCTAGCCAAGATCGGCCTATCCCGCAAGACCCTGATGCTCTATGTCGGCGTCCTTGTCATCCCCAACCTGGCCTTTCTGGGGCTTGCCAGCTCAGCGGCTGCTCCGGGCAATTTCTGGCTCATCGCCGCGGTCTATTGCATTGCCATGTTCGCCTACGGCTTCGGCGCCGTCGCGCACATGTACTACATGATGAAGCAGATTTCCCCGGGGCCGTACCAGACCGCCCACTACGCCTTCGCTACCGGAACCATGGGCCTCTGCAACTTCCTCACCGGCTTCTTCAGCGGCAAGATCGAGGAGGCACTGGGCTACCAGACCTTCTTTACTGTCGTGCTCTTCTTGACGATTCCGGGCCTGTTGGCCGCGTGGTTCGCTCCCTTCGTTCACAGCATGGGCGAGGAGACCAAGGCAGTCTCCCGCTAGGCAGGGTTTCGGAAGCGGATCGCCGTCGTCTTGGACGATGGGCGAGGCGAGGATTCCGCACCGATTCGCCACCCGCTCAAGGTTCTCGGATTTCCTGCCGTAACCGTCTGAAAATGTCACGATCCCGGTTGAATTGACACGTGTGCGGGACTACTCTGCCCCTCGTCCGCGTCGAGGCATTCGTGACAGAAAAAACAGCCGGAATCGCGCGGATTTCTCCCTAGGAGTTGGCACCATGAGCACGTTCATCGAGCAGATCCACGAGAAGGCGAAACTCGGCCCCAAGAAAGTGGTTCTCCAAGAGGGCGAAGACGTCCGTGTGATCGAAGCCGCGGGCAAGGCCACCAAGCTTGGTATCGCGGAAGTGACCATCTTGGGCGACGCGGCCAAGATCAAGGCGACCGCGGCGTCTGCGTCGCTTTCGCTCGACAAGGTGAACGTGGTCGACATGACCGCCGCGCCCAACCTTCAGGACTACGCCGCCACCTATTTCGAGTTGCGCAAGGCCAAGGGCATGACCGAGCCCGAGGCGCTCAAAGTCATGAAGGATCCACTGTTCTACGGCGCCATGATGGTGCGTAAGGGGGTCGTGGATAGCTTCGTGGGCGGCGCGACCTATACGACGGCCGACGTTTGTCGCGCCAGTATCCAGATTGTCGGCATGCAAGCCGGGCTCAAGACCTTGTCCAGCTTTTTCGCCATGATCCTGCCCGACAAGTCGTTCGGCAAGGACGGCGTCCTGTTCTACGGCGATGGCGGCGTGGTCATCGATCCCAATGTCGAACAGTTGGCGGACATCGCCATCGCGACGGCCGACAGCTTCGCCAGCCTGGTGGGTGAAGCCCCACGCGTGGCCATGCTTTCGTGTTCGACCAAGGGCAGCGCCAAGCATGCCCGTGTGGACAAGGTGGTCGCCGCCATGGTACTGG
>Ga0265316_10000993_pt1 | contig 30812 bp, 30 predicted proteins | sample 4522metaG_FD_202092 | JGI IMG/M metagenome (GOLD analysis project Ga0265316, IMG submission 202092) | Rhizosphere microbial communities from Carex aquatilis grown in University of Washington, Seatle, WA, United States - 4-5-22 metaG | ecosystem: Host-associated > Plants > Roots > Rhizosphere >...
GCCACTCGCGGTTCTCGTAGACCTTGTCGGTGGTCACCACCACCACCGAGCGGAGGCCGTCCACATGGCGGCAGGCATCCAGCAGATTGGCCGTGCCCAGGGCGTTGGTGTGAAAGGTCTCGAGCGGCTGCTCGTACGATCGCCGGACCAGCGGCTGCGCCGCGAGATGAATCACCACGGAGGGCTGGAATTTCCGCAGCGCGTCCTGGAGCGCCGATTCGTCCCGAACATCGCCCACGACGTGTTCGCAGAGCGAGCCGAGATCGAGCCCGTGGAACATGCTCGGCGTGGTATCCGGAGCCAGCGCATAGCCGCCGGCATGCGCTCCCAGTTCCGACAGCCACACCAGCAGCCAGGAGCCCTTGAAGCCGGTATGGCCGGTGACGAAAACGCGCTTGCCCGCCCAGTACCTGCGGGAGATCGCAAACTCCTCGCCCGGCGCCGGTCCGCTCATTCCCAGACCTTCCAGGGCGCCCCGCCCGAACGCAGCGTGTCCATGGGCTGCCAGAAACCCGCGGGCGCATACGCCCTCAGCTCCTGGCGCGCCGCCAGGGCTTCCATCGTTCCCAGTCCACCCGCCAGAATTACGGCTTTCATTTCGTCAACTCGCGGACCATTTGTTTGAAAGTATCCCGTGGTGGCTCTTGGAGGCTTGGCGTCGGCTGCCACGGCCGTCTCCGCCTGCAAGATCCCCAACAACTTCCAAGTATAGAAGATCATGTGACATCGGTGCTTCCGTTCAAAAGGTGGTGTGCCGCACGCCGCGGGTGCGTGGCCCGGCTATTCCGCAAACCAGGTTTCGTCGGACCGCCTCGCGCCGCGTCCGCACACCGCGTTTCATGCCCAGGCGGGTGGGTGCTTCAGCGAGGCTGGCACGTTTTTCCAAAATCGAACCGGACCCGGCTGGGAGATCCAAGAGCCCGCCTCTTCCATGAAACCGCATGGGAGACCGTTCGGGCGGGCCGGTGAGTAGAATGCCGGCTCCACGATCCGCGGTACTCGTTTTGCACGGAACTGGCAGGGGCGGGTGTGCCTGAGAGCACGATGCTTGATATGATGGAACAGATAAGCCCGGCCAGAGGCGATGGCCGCTGTCGAAGGCCGGGTTCAACTTGGGGGTACTGCAGGATTCCCCCGAAGTCAGTGATTTTCAGCGACAACCGTTTTCTGTAACTCACTGATTCACCACGAGATGGGCCGGTAGCTCAGGTGGTAGAGCATGTGCCTTTTAAGCACAGGGTCGCGGGTTCGAGCCCCGCCCGGCTCACCAGTACGCTTCATTTCAAGCGACGGCGCTAACCCGGTTTGGATCGGCGCCAGGTTCCGTTAGACAATGAATCCGTGAACGCCTCCCGCCACCTCCACTTTGAATGGGACGAAGCGAAGGCCATGTCGAACGAGTACCAGCATTCCGTTCGGTTCACCTTGGCCGTGAGCGTCTTTCGCGATCCCGGCATTCGAACCATGTTCGACGAGGACCACAGCATCGCGGAAGAACGCTGGATCGCATTAGGTATGGCCGCGACTGGCGTGTTGCTGGCGGTCGTGTACACTTGGACCGAAGTGGACCAGCAGAACGTGAACGTTCGCATCATCCCGGCGCGCCGGGCTACCACAGCCGAACGAAGCGCTTACCAGGATTCGCTATGAGCACCAATCTAGACGACGATATGAAACCGGAATACGATTTCAGCCGCGCCCAGCGGGGAAGGCATTTTGCCGGAACCGATGCCGCGTTCCACATCCCCGTATACCTGGAGCAGGAGGTTCAGGCGTTTCTGATCGAAAAGGCTGCCAGCAAGGGCGTTCCACTGGACCGCCTCGTTAACGACCTCCTGAAGGGCGATATCGAGGCGTTCCGAAAGCGCGCCGAAGTTGCATGAGACCCTGGTGCCGCACCGCCCGCAAAATCGTCACCACCCTCCGCGGCGCCGGCGCCGTCATCCTCCACCCCGTCAAAGCCCGCGGACGAACCTGGAAGTGCTGGGCCGGTAGAACGGCTCCACGGCGCCGTGTTGTTGCCGAAACAGAAAATCGCTGCATTCGCGGCATCCCGTATACGCCGAATTCCGCCGGCGTACACCAACGTAAACCCCTCAAACATTGACCCTTTGCTTTCAACCCGTTAGAATGAGGGTGGGGGAGAGCACAACCCGGACCATCATGCCGAGCGGCCCACCGATCAAAACGCGGCACCTGGAGATCCTGGATTCCATCGTGCGCGAGTACATCGAAACCGGGGAACCAGTGGGTTCGCGCACCATCTCCCGGCTCCGCAATAACACTCTCAGTCCGGCGTCCATCCGCAACGCCATGGCGGATCTGGCCGAGGAAGGGTACCTCTCGCAGCCGCACACCTCGGCGGGACGCGTGCCCACCGAGAAGGCCTTTCGCTTTTATGTGCGCTCCCTGACGGCCGGCCGCATGGCCGCTTCGGAGGCCGAGCGTTTGCGCAGCGAGTTCAGCAGTCTGGACACGGTGGGCGCGCGCGTCGAACGTTCGAGCCATATCCTGGTGGAATTGACCCGCAACGTGGGGATCGTGGCGGCCATTCCCGCGCTGGCGCAGGAACTGGACCAGATCGAGCTGGTGCCGCTGGCCGAGCAGCGTGTGTTGATCATTTTGGTAACGCGCGATCACATGGTGCGCAACCGCGTGGTGGCGATGGAGGAACCGTCGTCGCCCGACGAGTTGATGTCCATCCGCAACTACGTGAACCGGAATTTCAGCGGCTGGCAACTGGGTGCGGCGCGGCGCGAGTTGCTGCGGCGCATCCTGGAGGATCGCGCGCTGTATGACGCGGCCATGTGCAAACTGCAGGTGCTGTGCCGGAAAGGGCTGCTGGAAGTGGACACCTCGCCCGAGGTGCACATGGAAGGCGCGTCCAACCTGCTGGCCCTGGATCTGCGGCTGACGCGCGAAAAGATGCGCGAGCTGCTGCGCGCGTTGGAGGAGAAGAAGCGGCTGATGGAACTGCTGGACCGCTTCCTGGAACTCCCGCCGGGGGAACTGGACGTGCGCGTGGGGCTGGAGGAGATACATCCGGCCATGAAGGATCTGGCGCTGATCGGCATGAACGTGCGGATCGGCAGCGGTCTGCCGGCCAAGGTGGCCGTGCTGGGCCCAATGCGGATGCATTACGAACGTGTGATGGCGGCCGTGCTGCAAACCAGCCGGGCGCTCGCGAGCGCGCGGTTTTGAAGTCCCGCGGAACGCTCTGATAAGCTAAGAACAGTGGATACCCAGAAACCCGAACCCAATATTTCCGAGGCTCCCGACGGCGGCGTCCCCGCCGAAATACTGGAGGGGCAACTTGCCGCCATCACGGCCGAGCGGGACCAGCTCGCCGCGGAAAAGGCCGAGCTTGCCGACCGCCTGCTGCGCGCCCGCGCCGAGTTCGACAATGCCCGGCGCCGGACGGAGCGCGAGCGGTCCGATTTCCTGCAGTTCGCCGCCATGGATCTGGTGAAGGACCTGCTCCCGGTGCTGGACGATTTCGAGCGCGGGCTGAAAGTGGAAACGGCCGACCGGCACTATGCCAAGGGAGTCGAGCTGATCTATCAGCGGCTGCTCGATGCGCTCAAGAAACTGGGGCTGGAGCCGATAGAATCGGTGGGGCGGGTGTTCGATCCCAACCTGCACCAGGCGGTGGAGCGCGTAGAGACGGACGAAGCCGAGGACCAGACCGTGCTGGGCGAGTTCCAGACCGGCTATAATTTCAAAGGCAAGCTGTTGAGGCCCGCGATGGTAAAGGTCGCGGTCAATCCGTAACGCTGGGAATTCCGTGGCAAAAAGAGACTACTACGAAGTGCTGGGTTTGGGCAGGGAGGCCGGCGAGGCGGACATCAAGGCCGCCTACCGCAAGTTGGCCCTCAAGCACCATCCCGACCGCAATCCCGAAGACCCACAGGCCGAAGACAAGTTCAAGGAAGCTTCCGAAGCCTACAGCGTGCTGAGCGACGCGCAGAAGCGCGCGGCTTACGACCGGTATGGCCACGCGGGATTGCAGGGAGCCGGCGGCCAGCCTGGATTCAACCCCGCGGCGTTCACGGACTTTGGCGACATCCTGGGGGATTTCTTCGGCTTCAGCGACATTTTCGGCGGGGGCGGAGCCGGCCGGCGGCGCAGCCGCGCGCAACGCGGCGAAGACGTCCGCTACGATCTGGAACTGTCTTTTGAAGAAGCCGTATTCGGCATGAACGCCGATATCCAGGTGCCGCGCATGGAGCGCTGCGAACGCTGCAATGGCGCCGGCGCCGAACCCGGGACCGGGGCCAGCACATGTCCCACCTGCCACGGCCGCGGCGAAGTGCTGTATCAGCAGAGTTTTCTCTCCATCCGGCGGACCTGCAGCACCTGCAACGGGTCGGGGCAGATTCTGCGCAACCCGTGCTCCTTGTGCCGGGGCCACGGCTACCGGCAGGTGCAGCGCAGGCTCAAGGTGACGATTCCGCCGGGGGTGGATGAAAGCACGCGAATCCGGCTGGCCAACGAAGGTCAACCCGGCGTCAATGGGGGCCCGGCGGGCGATCTTTACGTGTTTCTGAAGGTGAGGGAGCACGCCTTCTTCGAGCGCCACGAGCAGGACCTGCACTGCACCATCCCGGTGAACATCGCGCAGGCGGCGCTGGGCGCGGAGATCGAAGTTCCCACGCTCGACCAGCCTTACAAGCTGAAGATTCCGGAAGGCACCGCGAGCGGCGCGCAGTTCCGCCTCCGCAACAAGGGCGTGCCGGTGGTCAACGGAAGCGGCCACGGGGATCTGTATGTGCACATCGAAGTGCGGACGCCCGTGCGGCTTTCGCGCGAGCAGCGGAAATTGCTGGAGCAGTTGCGCGACACGCTGCCGGCGGACAATGCCCCCGCCGAGAAGGGCCTCTTCGAGAAGGTCAAAAACTACTTCATGTAGGGTGGCGCCGGAATGGCCCGTTGGCTCCCCGGGGGCTGCGGCTGATCCCCGGCCCGGCGGAGCAACGCCATTATTCGCTGTGGCGCAGCGCCAAGGCGCCCCCAACGCTGGCACCCGCGCCGTGGCGCAGAGGTACCTCCAACGCTGGCACCCGCGCCGCGATACCGCAGCCTCGCAACCCGCTGCGGCGCGCCAAGCTCCGCAGTCCGATGGCGCCCCACGGCAACGCAGCCCCGCAACCTCTGCCGTGGCGCGGCGCACGAGGACTACTCCAACGCTGGCGCCTGCGCCGCGACACCGCAACCTCGCAACCCGCCTCTGCCGCGACGCGCCAGAATCGCCCAGTCCGCAACCCAGCCTCGCGAGCCACCGTGGCGGGGCGCACGGGGGCAGGCTCCAACGCCGGCTGCCACGTCAGAGCCCGGCAGCCCCGTTAGTCGCTGTGGCGGGGCGCCAGGATGGCATCGGGGACGGCCGGGAGCGGCAGAACCTGTCCGGCAGCTCCCAGCGCAATAGCTTCCCGGGGCATACCGAAAACCACGCAGGTGGCTTCATCCTGGGCAATGGTACGGGCGCCCGCCTGCCGCATTTTGAGCAATCCTTGCGAGCCGTCGGCCCCCATTCCCGTGAGCAACACGCCGATCGCGGCGCGCCCGGCCGACTCGGCGACGGAAGAGAACAGGACGTCCACCGAGGGGCGCTGATAGCAGACACGGGGACCGGTTTTCACGTTCACAAAATAGCGCCCGCCGGACCTTCGCAGCAGCATGTGATAATCGCCCGGTGCGACCAGGGCAACTCCGGGACGTAGCGCGTCGCCGTCTTCGGCCTCTTTCACTGCGAGCGCACAGGTCTCGTTCAGCCGGTTGGCGAACGCGCGGGAGAATTGCGGCGGGATGTGCTGGGTGACGACAATGCCGGGCGAGGACTCGGGCAGCCTCACGAGGACGGACAAGATGGCCTCGGTGCCGCCGGTGGAAGCGCCGATGGCGATCACCGTGTCCGGGGGAAGCTGGGGACGCGCGGCGGCTGGCGGCGCGGTGCGCGGCGGCTCCTCCGGTTTGGACCCTGCGCGGCGCACGCGGGCTGCCGCCGCTGCGCGAATTTTGGCGGCCAGCGTAGTGCGGAGTTCCCCCACCGAATAAGGGCCGCCGGGTTTGGCCAGAACTTCCACGGCTCCCAGTTCGAGCGCCTCGACCGCGGCACGGCAGGAGGGCTGGGCCAGGGAACTGATGACCACCGCCGGCAGCGGGTGGAAGTGCATCAGCTTCTTCAGAAAGGTCAGCCCGTCCATGCGGGGCATTTCGATATCCAGCGTCAGCACGTCGGGACGCAGGGAGAGAATCTTGTCGCGCGCCACGTAAGGGTCCGGGGCGGAGCCCACCACTTCGAGATCCGGTTCTCCCGCCAGAGCCTCGGTGAGGATCTTGCGGACGATGGCCGAATCATCGACGATCAGGACGCGGATTGGGCGGGTTCCGGGCATGTTTCGGTTCCGGTGGTCACGGCCACGGTGAGGGTACCGTTGGAGAGATCCACCGCGCAAAAAGAAGTGTCGCGGCCAGGGGCCGGGCTTGCCGTGGGCGCCACGATCCGCGGTGCGGCCAGGCGGAACGTAGTGGCGCTTTCCACGCGGCTGAGCAGCGAGCCGCATATCATATTGGCCAGTTCGCAGACCACTTCCTCCATCTGCCGGTCCGAGACGGCCTCCTCGTCGCAGCCCAGAAAATCCGCGGCGATGGGACGCGCCGCGGCGGATGTCGCCCGCAGCGTGAGCGACCCGGGCGGGTCGCCCTCAAAGGTGAGCTCGACCGCAACTTCGGCCGGCGGCTCCCCTCCGGCGGATGCCGAATCGGACGATTCGCCGAGATCCTCGACGAAGAACATTTTTTCGAGCACTTCGTGGACGGAATCCCGCAACGCCTGCTGGAACAAGGCTTCAGACACAAGGCACCCCCAGGGTACGTTCCAACTCGGCGCGCAGCGTTTCCGGAAGGAACGGCTTGGTGACGTAGCCGCGTGCGCCCAGCGAGACCATGGACGCAATGCGGTGTGCGGTGGCGTCGGTAGAGATTACGATGGCTGGAATGGAGCGGAGCAATTCGTCCTCCGCCAGGCGGCGGAGGAACTCCTGGCCATCCATGCCGGGCATGTTGATGTCGGTGAGAATGGCATCCACCCATTCGGCGCGCAACACGTCCAGCGCCTGCCCTCCATCGGACGCCTCGAAACAATCCGACAGTTCGAATCCGGACAACTCGATGACACGGCGCACAAATGTCCGCATGGCCGGCGAATCGTCGACTATCAGGACGCGGTATGCCATGGATCTCCTCCTTTCGGCGGGAAGCCCGCGACGAGTTCCCGAACCTCGCCGGCCTCCTGCAACCAAAACTTGCCGCTGCCGATCTCCAGGCGCACCGTGCGGGAACGCGTGCCGCCCGTCGCCTCGCCATGCACCAGAACTCCGGCCTTCCACAGGATCTTGCGCATCGCCAGGTAATTCCGCCGGCCGATGTCGAAGACATTCTCCTGATCCATCATGCTGGCTCCGCCGGCCGCCAGCACAGTCAGGCGCCTCTTGGAAGCGCCACGCGCGCATACCCGTTCCAGCATCAGGGGGATGCCGGTGTCGGCGAACATCCACGGGTTGTCGCGGCTGCGGGCGCGGTCGATGGCCGAATCGGGCAGCATGAAGTGCAGCAACCCGCCCACATTGGCTTTGGCGTCGTGGACCGCCAGACCGATGCACGAGCCCAAAGCGTAGGTGGCGAGGACCTGGCCGGGCGTATCGGCGATGCGGCAATCGGCCATGCCTACGACGATCTGTTCCATCGGCTATCCTTTGCTCCCGGTTTGCGGTAAAGCGCCGGCCGCACATATTCCAGCGTGTGGGCGATCCGGGTCAGGCTCTCCGCATGACCGACAAATAGGTACCCGCCCGGCTCGAGGCATGCCGCCAGCCGCCGGACTACCTGTTCCTGGGTCTGACGGTCGAAGTAGATCATGACATTGCGGCAGAAGACCACCGGAAACAGGCGCGGCCAGGAGAACGATTCCACCAGGTTGATGCGCCGGAAGTTGACTTGCGCCCGGACGCGGGGCGCCACCAGGTAAGTCTTGACGGGACCGTTTCCCGGCACGAAATAGCGGGACAACCAGGCGGCGGGGATTCCCTGACAACGGTCCGGGGGATATTCGGCGGCCTGTGCGGCATGGAGCGCTTTGTTCGAGATATCGGTGGCCGTAATCGAAATCCGGCGCGACGGCAGGGCCTCGTTGAGAACCATGGCCAGAGTCCAGACTTCTTCGCCCGTGGAGCAGGCGGCACTCCATAGCTCCAGGGTTTCGCGCGTGGCGAGAGAGGGCAGCACATTGTCGCGCAGGAAAGTGAAGTGCTCCGGTTCGCGCAGGAAAGCCGTGTGGTTGGTGGCCAGGGCATCGATCAGCGCGGCCAGAGCCACGCCGGTCCGATCCGCCAGGACGTGCCGGTAATAGTCCTGGAATGACCGGAACCCGCCCTGCCGAAGCACGCGCCGCAGCCGGGCGGAGACCAACTCCTCCTTGCCGGGCTTGAGATCCAGCCCGAAGGTGCCGTATGCCAGTTGACGGATCTGCTCGAAGTCTCTGGCGTGGAGGGCCGGCGCCGCGTCTTGTTCCAGGCAATCAATGGGCGGCTTCACGTTCACCATCCTTGAGAAGCCGCTCCAGGTCGAGAATCAGCCCGACGCGGCCGTCGCCCAGAATCGCTCCGCCGGCGACCCCGGTGACGTTGCGGAAGGTTGCGCCCAGCGACTTGATGACCACTTCCTGCTTGCCGATGAGTTCATCCACCAGCAGGCAATAGCATGTGCCTTCCACCTCCGCAACCACCAGAATCGATTGGGCCGGATCTTCCGACCGCGGTTTCACGTTGAACCTGCGGTACAGACGCAATACCGGCAGGAGAGCGCCGCGCACCAGCGCCATTTCGCAGCGCTGCTGCACGGTCCAGATGGTTTCGGGAGTCGGCCGGAACATCTCGCGCACCGCGAACAGGGGCACGATGTAGCGTTCGATTCCCACGCCCACCACCAAGCCATCGATGATTGCCAGCGTGAGAGGCAATTTGAGCAGAAACGCCGTGCCGCGGCCCACACTGGAGCGGGTTTCGATTCTTCCCCGCAGCTTCTCGATATGCCGCCGGACAACGTCCATTCCCACGCCGCGCCCGGAGACGTTGGTCACCTGAGCCGCGGTGGTGAAACCCGGTTCGAAAATCAGGTTGTAGGTCTCGCTTTCGGAAAGCTCCTTGTCAGCGGAGATCAAGCCCTTCTGAATGGCCCTGGCCTTGATTTTGGCGGCGTCGATGCCGCGGCCGTCGTCGGCGATTTCGATGACCACCTGACCGGCCCGGTGCTGGGCCTTGAGCAACAAGCGGGCCGTGGGGGCTTTCCCGGCGGCCTGGCGTTCGGCGGGCGGCTCGATGCCGTGATCCATGGCGTTGCGCACCATGTGCATCAGCGGATCGGAAAGTTCCTCGACGATGGTGCGGTCCAATTCGATATCGTCGCCCTCCGTCTCCATCTGCACCTGCTTGCCGAACTGCCGCGACAGGTCGCGCACCAGGCGCGACATGCGGCGGAACAGCGGTCCGATGGGGACCAGCCGCATGGCCATGGCGGTTTTCTGCAATTCCGCGGTGATGCGCGTCATTTGCGCCATCTTGCGCTGCAAGACCTGGCTCTTCAGCGTGCCCAGTTCCGGGTCGTGGCGGACGAGCGATTCCGCAATGACCATCTCACCGGCCATGTCGACCAGGTAGTCGAGCTTGGCGGTGTCGACCTTTACCGCCATGGTCTGGTTGCGGCGCGCAGGTTCGGCGGCGGACGGGGCCGATGCTTCAGCGGGCGCAGCCGTTTCCGATTCGACGGCGGCCGCCATTTGGGCCAGATCGGCCTCAGGTTCCACGGAATCGGCGCTCAAGGCGCGAATCCGCAGAATCAGCGGTTCGTTGGGGGGAGGCGGGTCCGACGGCTGGTTTTGCAGTACGGACTCCAGATGGGTCAACCAGCGGCGCAGGTAGTCGGCACTCTCCAGGATTACGTCGATGGCCCCGGGGGTGAGCGCCCATTGCGAACTGCGGGCGCGTTCCAGGACGGTTTCGGTTTCGTGGGCCAGCTTCTGCACGTCCCACAGTTCCAGGAAACCGGCCAGTCCTTTGATGGTGTGAAAGCCGCGGAATACCGAATTGAGAGCCTCGGCGGAGCTGGGATCGGCCTCGAGCGTCAGGAGTTGCGACTCGATGGCGGCGAGATGCTCGCGGCTCTCCAGCACGAAATCGCCGACCAGTTCCGGGTCCTGCGCCAGACTGAGTGTCGAGCCCTGGGCGGGCTGACCGGCTTCTTCGTCCAGCGTCTGCTGCAAGCGTGTGATACCCGCCTGCAGCACATCTGCGATGGCCGGTTGGTCCGGGGACCGCAAAGAATCGATCAGGGCGGTGGTGGCGACGGCCACCTGGCTGGCCTGATCCCGGACCGCGTTGTCATGGATGCCGCGCAACGCAGGCAGCCACTCGGACGCATCCGGGGCGCTTCCTGAGTCGGCTACGACGAGCCGAAGGGCCAAATCTTCGATCTGCTGGCGTAGCTCTGACGAGTGGGACACGGGACATTTCCTCAAAATGTGCTTTCGGGTTCATCCAAGGGGAAGGATTCGCGGCTATGTGTCAAGGCAGGGGCCGGGGCCCGGGATGCCGGCTGGCTGGGCCGCAAGGCACTGCCCAACGCGGCGATGTCTGCCGTACCGGATGCCGCGCGCGGCCCCTTGGCCGCCGGGCGGGCTGTCTTTTGGGCGGTGCCTTGGTCCGAAGCACCGCCGACCAGGCCCCGCAGCCGTTCCACGATGGCGTACAGCCCTTGCGCCTGGGCGGCCAGCTCCTCGCTGGCGGCGGCGCTTTGCTCGGCGTTGGCGGCGCTGCGCTGCGTCACCTGTTCCATCTGGCCGACGGCCGTGGCGATCTGCTCCATGCCCCGGGACTGCTCCTGGCTGCCGCTGTCGACCTCATCCACCAGGGTCTTAATCTGGGTCGCGCTGGCGGTGATCTCTCGAATGGACTGAGCCACCTGGTCCAGCTTCCGGCTGCCCTGGCTGGATTTGCCGATGGATTCCTCGATCAGCGCGGCGGTATCTTTGGCGGCTTGCGCGCTGCGGTGGGCCAGATTGCGGACTTCGTCCGCCACCACGGCGAATCCCATTCCGGCCTCGCCGGCGCGCGCCGCCTCGACAGCCGCGTTGAGGGCCAGGATGTTGGTCTGGAAGGCGATCTCGTCGATCACCTTGATGATTTTGGAGATTTTCTCGCTGGAACCGTTGATTTCTTTCATGGACTGAACCATCTCCTCGAGGTTGCGATTGGCGCCTTCTACCAGCCGGGCGGTCCCTTCCATGAGACCTGTGACCGTGCGCGTGTTTTCGGAATTCTTGCGGGTGATGGAAGTAATCTCCGAGGTGGACGCGGAAGTCTCCTCCAGCGTGGCGGCCTGCTCCGAGGTGCCTTGCGCCAACGACTGGCTGGCGGAGGCAACCTGTCCGGAGGCGGCCGCAACCTGCCGTGAGCCTTCCAGCATCTCGGCGGCCAGGCGGTGGATCTGACGGGTTACCGACCGCGCCACCAGGAGGGCCATCACGGCGGCCAAGGCGCCCCCGGCCAGCAGCAGGATCAACATCCACTGCGCGCCGGCATACTGGTCGCGCACCGTCTGCTTGTCGCTCTCCAGGATCTGGTTGATCAGGGCCCCCAGCCGCCGGCAGTCCTCACTAACGCCCTCGTACTCGGGGGTGATTCTCTGGTGCAGCAGCTTGACGGCTCCGTCGGCATCTCCGGCGCCCACCAATTGTTCCATATCGCTGTAGGCGGGAAGCCATCGGGACAGCCTGGAGTTGATGTCTTCGACCGCGCGTTTTCCTTCCTCCGCGCTCAGCGTGGGCTGAATTTCGGCCACCCTCGACCGGACGCGCGAAAGACTGTTCTGAAACAGTTGCCGGGCGTCGGATTCGAGCGCTGGGTCCTTGGCGTAAGTGAAGGCCAGTAATCCGCGCTCGCCGGCCGCCATGTCCGAGACGGCTTGGCCCAGATCGCCAATCAGAACTGCCCCGTGCGCGGTCTTGTTGGCGGTGGTCTCGAACGAGCCGTCGATGGCGGCGATCGCATAGAAGCCGTACCCGGCCATCAGGGCCAGCATCGCGGCCAGCAAGGCGGTGGTCAGCGAGATTTTTGCGCCCAGCGTCAATTTGGTATGTGGCATTTCCGGTTCCTAATGAAGAATCGCGTTGAGCCCGTGCAGTTCCTGGCTGGACAGGACCTTATCTATGTCCAGCAGGATTTTGACTTTGCCCTTCACCTTGGCCATGCCCAACAGATACTGGCCGGCGACCGCTTCGCCGAAGTCCGGCGTGTCTTCGATTTCCGGCCCGGTCAGGTTGAGGACTTCGGACACCCCGTCCACCACGATTCCCATCAGCACCAGCCCGCTCTCGCCCTGCACCTGGGTCACGATGATGCAGGTGCGCTGGGTGTACTCGGCGGCTTCCACGCCGAACTTCAGGCGCAGATCGATCACCGGCACTACCTTCCCGCGCAGGTTTATCACGCCCTTGATATGCGACGGCGTTTGGGGCACCGCGGTGATTTCCTGCAGCCCCATGATCTCGCGCACTTTCAGGACGCGGATGCCGAATTCTTCATTGGCCAGGTGAAAGGTGAGATACTTCCCGGCCCGGTTGTCGGCCTGGGGGGCCGCAGCCGGTTCATTCGCTGTTAGCAAGCTGGATGGCATTCGATTTCTCCCTATTGTTTCTTCGGACGGCTTCTTCCGACGGCTTCTTCAAACGGCTCGCCTAAACTTCCATGGCGCACGACTGAGCCGACTGGGTGTGGAACAGAACATGCGCTGCCCGGTCTTTGGGTTCGAGACAGAGCTTGACCAGGAGCGTTTCGTCGTCCCAATGGAAGCGCACGACGATCCACTCCGTGCTGCCGGCGCTCTTGGCCCTGAAATTCCGGCCGTAGACCACTGTCGGAATACTCAGGCCGAGGGGGCCCAGGTGTTCTTCGAGATCGGTCTTGACGCTGCCGATGATCATGTTGGTCAGTTCGGCCACGGTGTCCAGAACCTCTTCGTTGACGGCGTTGGCTTCGCACATGAGCATGCTGGCGCAGACGCGGCACGCGAGCACCGGAGAACAGCTCAGACTGCCGGTGCCGGCCCAGGCGCCGGCCAGACCGATGAAAGACACGACCCCGTCGTTGGCGCCGGGCATGCTGTTCTCGATGGAGGACTCGCCACAGCGAATTTCGACGCCGAGCATGGTGGAGAACACCTGCGCGGTGGCCTGACTTATGGAATTCACGATAATGGGTTGCAGTTTCATAGAGGTCATGCTGGTTCCAGAAATCCGGCCAGCTTCTCCTTGATTTGATCGGCCGTAAAAGGCTTGCGTACATAGCCGGCGGCGCCCAGTTTGACCGCTTCGCTTACTTTGGTTTCGCCGCCCTCGGTAGTGATCATGACCACCGGGATTTGCCGCCATTGCGCCGAAGCCTTAATGGAGGCAAGGAGCTGAAGCCCGTCCATTCTGGGCATGTTGATGTCGCTCAAGACGAGATCGACTTTTTGCGCGCCGAGCACCGCCAGCGCCTCTTGGCCATCCCCGGCTTCATGGATGGTACGGATGGCCATGCCCGTTTGTCGAAGTACCCGCTGCAGAATCTTCCGGATCGCAGCCGAATCATCCACTACTAAGACTTCTGACTCCATTCGACTCCTTACAGACTTCTTACACTGTATTCATCGGAACCAAGCGGACTTTTCATTAGGCCGAAAAGGAAAAAGTTGCGGCAAAAAATGCAGCGGCCAGGGGGAGCCGCAGCTAAGGCTACAGTTTTCCGCGGGAATGCCGATATAAGGACTAGCAGCCCGCCGTGAAACCGCTGCCGGACCGGGTGACGCGAGTGGCCCGGCCTTCGAACGGGCGGCCAGGAGCTTGGGTTTGAGCCGAGAGCTGTCGCAACAGGAAATCGACGCAGTCTTTCAGAACATGACGGATCGCAAGCGCGAAACGCCTGCCGTCAAGTTCGATTTCCGCCGGCCGGACCGCATCCCCAAGTCGCAGGTCCGCGCCATCCACCTGCTACACGACACTTTCGTGCGCAACCTGGTTTCCAGCTTGTCGGCTTATCTTCGTTCTTACCTGACGGTCAACCTGGTGAGTGTGGAGCAGCTCTCCTACGCCGAGTTTCTGGATGGCTTGCCTTCCCCCACGTGCATCGTTTCGCTCGGCTTGAGCCCGTACGACGGCAATGGCGTGCTGGAATTGAACCCGTCTCTAGTCTTCCCTATTCTGGAGATGCTGTTGGGAGGCACCGGGAAGGGCTCGGCGTCGATCCAGCGCGATATCACGGAAATCGAGCAGAAACTGCTGGACGGACTGTTTCGCATCATCCTGCACGACCTGCGGGAGGCCTGGAAGGGTGTGACGGCGGTCGATTTCACCATCGAGTCGATGGAGACCGAGCCGCAGTTGCTGCACCTGCTGGCGCCCAACGAAGCGGTGGTATCGATCGGCGTGGAAGTGCGCATCGGCGAGACGGTGGGGATGATGAACATGGCCATGCCCTCCATCGTCATTAAGATGATGCGGCAGAAGTTCGACCAGCAATGGTCGGTTCGCAAGACGCACGCCAACGCCGGCGAACAGGTGCGCATCCTGCGGATGTTGCGGGAGGGGACTCTCACGCTGGAGGCGCGCCTGGAAGGCCCTACGTTGACGGTGGAGGACCTGCTGGGGCTAAGCGAAGGTCATCTGCTCACCTTCGACTACCCGGTGGACCGGCCGGTGGAGTTGTTGGTCAACGGCACGCACAAGTTCATCGGCCAGATGGCGAGCGCGGGAAGAAAGAGGGCCTGCGTGGTAGAGAAAGTGCTGCCCATCCCGTCTCAAGGCAAAATCAGCGAGGAAGGGGCGGGCGGTTCGCCCACGGGCCCGGCCACGTAAAGCTCTGCGAGCGCATCGAGGAACGCGCGGCCCCGGCGCCGGCCGTTGTTGTAGGACATCTCGAAATGTTGCAGGAAGACCAGCAGCCTCAGTATGGTGGCGTCGAGAGTCTTGTGTATTCCCAGACGTTCGGCCTCGGCTTTGCGGAACTCCGCGGCCCCGTCCCGGATGGCGCGGCAGAGACCGGCAGCCAGGGGGTTGGTGGGCAGGCTTTCGTAGTACAGCCCGCTTTGCAAGGTGCGCTGGGTGCGGATCAGCGCCTCGAGCGCCTCCCGGACGTCGAAGTCCACCACGCCGGGTGTGCGCAGGGCTGCCTGGGCCAAAGCACTCGCCAGGAAAATCAGCAGTTGCTCGTTCTCCCGCAGGAATTCCTCCGAAACGGGAATGTCCCGATTGGGCAGGGTTTCGGGGTCGATGGGCAGGGGCCTTTCGTGTTTGTGCGCCTCCCGCAGGTACTCGCAGTCCAGCGGGCAATCGACGCCGACCTCGCGTTCGCTGCCGCAGCAGAGGGTACAGATATCGCCCCGGACCCCGGGGCAGAAGCGCCGCGGGCGGCGGGTCTGGCAAATGGCACAAGCCATTCTCCTAGTATAAAGGTTAGGGGAGCCTGCCACGGATGAGCCGGACGTATTTGTTCTTCAAAGTCGAAGTGGAGCACGAGGGCGACGAAAAACCGGAACGGATCGGCGAAGAAATACGCCGCCACTTAATCAAACTGTACGGCGTGCGGGAGGTCGAGCTCTCCAGTTTCACCAGCGTGGAAGAGTAAGTGAGGCCGGCCGTTCTCGCCGGTTAACGGCAGGCCTCAAAGGTGCGGCAAAAGAACGCGTCGGTCATGCCGGCGATGTAGTCGCAGATCACCCGGTGGGGCGGTTCGCCACGGGCCTGCTCATTGTAAGGCGGCGGAAGGCGGTCCGGATGATCGTAGAAGAATTGAAAGAGTTCCGCCACCATGGACATGGAGCGGGAGCGGTCCTCGGTGAGTGGGGCCGAGACGTATACCGTTCGATATAGGAATTGCTTGAGGGCCCGGCTGGTTTCGGCAGCCTCCGGGGTGAAGGCGGCCAGGCGACGGGGCGCGGTGCGCACTTCTTCCACGTCGCGGACCGCGGCTTCCCGCGCGCGGGCGACGGTGCCCCCGATCAGCCCGGAGACCAGCAGGTCGACCAACTGCCGGAGCGCTTCGTGAAAGCGCTCGCGCGCCGTGGCGGCGGGGAACTGCGTCTCCATGGCCTCATGGATGGCGGCGTACCGGGGTACCGAAGCGGCCACTTCTTCGCCGGTGAACAGGCCGGCGGAGAATCCGTCGTCGAGATCGGCGGTGTTATAGGCGATCTCGTCGGCGAGGTCGATCAACTGCGCTTCCAAGGGCGGCCGTAGGGCGGGCAGGTACGCGTCCAGGGCGGGCCGCTCGCCCGGTTGGAGATCGCGCGAGTGTTTGACCATGCCTTCGCGCACCTCGAAGGACAGGTTCAGGCCCGGGAAGCGGGCGTACCGCTGCTCGAAGCTCTCGACGATGCGCAGCGCGTGCAGGTTGTGGTCGAACCTTTCGCCGAAGCGCGCCATCTGACGGTTCAATTCCTCCTCGCCCGCATGGGCGAAGGGTGGATGGCCGATGTCGTGCGCCAGGGCCAGGGCCTCCGTCAGATCCTCGTCCAGTTGCAGCACATTGGCCAGGGTGCGCGCGATCTGGGCGACTTCGATGGTGTGCGTGAGGCGGTTACGAAAATGGTCCGAAAGCCCCGGCGCGAAGACCTGGGTCTTGGCTTCCAGGCGGCGGAAGGCGCGGGAATGAACCACGCGGTCGCGATCGCGTTGAAAAGCGTTGCGGTAGGGGTGGCCCGGTTCGGGGTACGCCCGGCCCCGACTTCGCTCGACCGGAAACCGGAGGCGCGCCAGCATGACGGGACGCGGCCCTACTGCGGCGGGATTTGGCTGTAGAGAGTCGCCGCGATCGCCGAGACATGGCTCCTGCTGTCTCTGATGGGGCCGAGAAGTTTGCGCGCCTCGGCGTCGTTGCGCCCGATGAGGTGACGGGCCAGCGCGAGGGACGCCTGTTCTTTGGACACGAAAACCGTGGGACTGGCCATGAGGCCGCGCAGAGTCTTCTCGCCCTGGTCAAACCGGCCGTCGGCAAAATAGATCTCGGCCAGAGAGAGTTTGGCCAACGACGAGTAGTTCTTGTCGCCGTGATTAGCTACGTCGAGAAAGTCCTTCTCGGCCTCGGCCAGTTTTCCCTGATCGGAATGGACGGCCCCGAGGTAGTATTCCGCGATTTGTGCTTCGTCGCTTCCGCGGTGCTTGCTTTCGAGGCCGGAGAACGCCTTGATGGCGGCCTGGTCCTTGGCTTCCTGAGTCTGGAAGGTGGGTTGGCCGCCGACTGCCACGGTGGCCACGGGAGTTTCCTGCACCTTTATGGCGTCGGCCAATTCCTGCTGGCGCGCGCTGTGCTCGTGCCGCTGATAGATCACGAAGCCGGCGATCAGCACCGCGGCCGCGACTCCGATGGCGCCGTAACGGACGACATCCTTCTGATGCTCTTCGAAAAATGTGACGGTCAGCCCGACTTCCTGCGCAAACTTGTCGGACTTCAGCTCTTTACGGGTGATTCTGGCCACGAAAACCTCAGACGGGATTAGAACTCCTATCCTATCATGCCGACGGCAGCGCCGGAGCCCGCCCGGTGGCGCCTGAGTATCTAACCGATGAGGGAAACAGTGACGGTTCAGCCTCTGGCCAGCGAGACTCGGCCCAAAATGGTCCGGCGAGTCCGCGCAACCCGTTTGATTGCAACAAAGGATCTCGGCTCGGCCCATTTTGGTCCGGCTGGGCGACAAACGCGGTTGGTTCCGCGCCAGGTTAGAGTGCGGGAATACCCCTCACCCTGAATCGGTTAAGCCCTCGTGGCGCCTCTGGCGGAACTCGCTAGCGGACGGCGGAGGGACGGCGGCACGGGGTACGGATGCGTGGCGCACGGTGTCCGGCGGCGCAGGGACCGCCGGGCGTGGCGAGGGCGCGGCGCGCAGAGTGGACCGGGGGCGGAGGGACCGCCGAGCGTGGCGAGGGCGTGGGCGCGCGGTTGCGCTGCAGAGGGACTGCGGAGCGGGGCAGCGGGCGCGGCGTGCGCTGTGGGGTGGCGCCGTCCGGGACACCGGACCTGCTATGCTGAGGGGCGAATGTACCTCAAAATCCTGGGCCATCCGGTGTTCCCCCACCTGAATTTTCATATGCCGATGGTGGTGGACTTGTCGCATCCGCTCATCATGCTGCGGGGCGAGAACGGCTGCGGAAAGTCGACGCTGCTCCGCTCCATTTATTGCGCTCTGCGCGGGGAACAGTTGGATGGCTACATTTACCGGCTGGAGCCGGGCGGGGTGAGAATCGCGGAGGTCTTCCTGTTCGACGCCGAACAGCACAACCCGCGCCATCAGCTCGAACTTTTCGAGGATCAGCCGCAGATGCTGGAGTTCCTGAAGATGGCGAGCCATGGGCAGGTTATGCTGTCGCTGTTTCGCGAGAGCTTTCCCAAGCTGCCGGACGGTTCCATCCTGCTGCTGGACGAGCCGGAGATGGCGCTGTCGGTGTCCAATCAGCGGCGCATCCTGAAAATGCTGATGGAACTGGTGGACCGCAAGCACTTCCGGATTATCTGCGCCACTCACTCGCCGGTGCTGATCGACGCGCCGGAAACCTATGTGATCGACCTGGACCGGCACATCAATCGGAATGTCGTTGCCACGGACCAGGGTCTCGAGGGCGCCAGCACGATTCAGTAACTTGTGCCCGAGTGGACGATCGAGACCCCGCGGAAATCCGACTGGCGGGCGGCGGTGCTCCGGCTGGCGGCCCGCGGCGCCGCGCGACACGGTGTTGATGGAACGGCGCAGAGGTGGTGGGAATATGAGTTGTTGTCCGCAGTTCGAGCGGTTGATGGACCGCGACTTGGCGCTCCGCGCGCAGCCGCACCAGCTCCGCAACGGCACCATCATCACCGAGATCGACACCGAGTACTTTCTGGTGTTCGGCGACGAGCGCCACCAGTTTGTGGGCCTGAACTATTGCCCGTTCTGCGGACGCGTGCTGTCGCGCGAGTTGTGGAACCTGGAGAAGAAGAAGTAGCCGCAAGCTTTGCGGGATGGCGGCGCGGGTCTTGCGAGACCGCGGCGCGGGCTTCGCGGACAACCGTCGCGCCCTTTGCGGGCAAACCACGCGCGCTTTGCGAGAATAGGAACGATGCCCTCTATTGCAGGCTCGGCCGGGCGAGTGCCACACTCGCGCATACGCGAACTGGCGGAAATCGCCATGGGGATGGAAGGCGTGCTGCGCCTGTACTTCGGCGAGTCCAACCTGCCCACGCCGGATTACATCAAGCGGGCCGCGGTGGCGGCCATGGAGAACGGCTACACCTTCTATACGGAAAACGCCGGCCTGCCTTCGCTGCGGCGCGCGATTGCCCAAAACTATTGCCGGCTGCACGGCGTGGAGCTGGATCCGGCCGGCGAGATCGTGGTGACGGCATCCGGGGTGCAGGCGCTCTACCTGGGAATCCGCTGCGCGCTCGATCCCGGCGACGATGCCATAGTGCTGACGCCGGCGTGGCCCAATGGCAGCTCCAGCGTCATGATGGCGAACGCCACGGTCCGGCAGATTCCCCACCCGCTCGCGGGCGACCGCTACGTCTGCGATTTCGAAGCCCTGGAGGCCGCGGTTACGCCGCGCACGCGCCTGGTGCTGTACACTTCTCCCTCGAACCCGCTGGGCTGGGTGGCCACGGAAGAGGAGCAGGGGAAGCTGCTCGCATTCGCGCGGCGACACGGCTTGTGGCTGATGGCCGACGAAGTCTACAACCGCCTCTACTATCGCGGCGCCGGGTTGGGCGATCCGGCGCCTTCCATCCTGCGGCAAGCCACGCGCGACGATGCCGTGATGGTGGTGCATTCGTTCTCCAAGAGCTACTGCATGACGGGCTGGCGCGTGGGCTGGCTGGTGGCGCGGCGCGACCTGGCGGCCAAAGCGACGGAGTTGAACGAGTTCATCATTTCGCACGCGCCCAGCTTCGCGCAGAAGGCCGGGGAAACGGCGCTGGCCGAAGGCGAAGCGGAGCTGCAGCGCATGCTGGAACGGCTGGAAGAGAACCGCGACACCTGCGTCCAGGCCCTGGAGGGCATTGGCGGCGTGACGGTTCCCAAACCGGACGGCGCGTTTTACGTTTTTCCGCGGATCGACGGGATGCGCGATTCGTTTGCGTTCTGCAAGCGGCTGCTCGAAGAGACGCGCGTGGGCCTGGCGCCGGGGGTGGCATTCGGCGCGGGCGGCGAGGGCTCGATCCGCATTTGCTACGCGGCCGAACGGTCGATTCTGGAGCCGGCCATGGAACGGCTGACGAAGTTCCTGCGCGCGGGCGGGTAAGTGAAGTGGCACGACGTTCCCTTACCGCGGAGGCACCCGAGGCCGGCGTTGCGCGACCGGGAACGCGACCGGCCGGCGGCATTCCCGCCCTTCAGGCCCGCGATTCGCCACCGCGCTCAATGGCGTCGATGACGATCTCGGCGACGGTCTCTTCGCCGAGCTCCGAGCTGATCAGCATGTGATAAAGGTGGGGATTGTTCCAATTACAGCCGAAATACAGCCGGATGAAGTCGGCGCGCTGCCGGTCGGTCGCGTGAATTAGCTGGTCGATGTCCGCCGCCGGCACGCGCGCCCGCACGCGCGCGATTCGCTCCCGCCACGGGGCGTGAATGAAAACGTGAAGAACGTCTTGGCGGTCCTGCAGGATGCATTGGGCTCCCCGGCCGACAATCACGCAGTTGCCCTGTGAGTGCGCTTCGGCGATCAGGTTCCGGGCGAGCTGGGCCATGGTTTCCGCGTCAAAAACTTCCGCACCATTGACGCTGGCGACTCCCTCGAAGGCTCCGTGCCACAGACCTCTCCGGCTGACGCGATGCAACCACGAGTCGACCCGCTCGTCGTATTGCCGTGCGAGATCGGGATCCACTTGCGCCGACTTTGCGATGGCGTCGACGAGCGTCTTGTCCAACAGATTCCAGCCCAGCTTCTCGGCAACCACGCGCGCGATACGGCCGCCGCCGCTGCCGTACTCCCGGGCCACCGTCAGTATTCGGAACATGAGTTCTTGCTCCTATGCGATAAAGATTCCCGCCTTCGGGCCAGCCCGGCAAGCGCGGCGCCGGCAGAATCTCAGTCTAACGCCAAGCTCAGCCGGTGGCAGCCCGCGATCATTCAGCGGGAGCTTAAACAAACTCGGGAATCCGGTCCCCGGCGACCGCAACCTAACCGCTCCCTAACGGTCGCGGCTCTGTAACACGCGGCATTCGAAACTGAGCCGCGACCGGTTAGGGAGCGGATTCCGCGACTGATCCGCGAAATCCCGCACACGTGTACGCACCCTCATTCAGCGGGTGCGGTATGAGGCCGGCGCGGCTCGCGAGACCTGCGCATCAGCAGCACCAGAGGAACGATCGCTAGGAACAGGATCGCCATCACCCGAAACGCTTCCACAAAACTCAGCAGGGACGCCTGTTGTTGCATCGTCGCGTACAGCACTGCCAGGCTCTGGGAGCCCGCCGCGGCCCGGTCGGAACCGGCGCGGAAGAACATCTCGCCCGCTTGCGCCAGGAACGGCTGCACTTGCCGGCTATAGGGCGTCAGGTGCTCGCCCAGGATCGACTGATGAAACTGGGACCGACGCGCCACGAAGGTCGTAACAAAAGAGACACCCATGCTGGAGCCGACGTTTCGCATCACACTATAAAGGCTCGTAGCGTAGCCGGTTTCCGCTTTCGGAATGGGATCCATCGTCAACGTGGTCAGCGGCACGAAGACGAACGCCATGCCCGCGCCCTGGTTGATCTGGGACAAGAGGATGTCCAGTGTTCCCGACTGCAGGTTCATGTGCGAGTAACCGAAGAAGGCCATGCTGGTCACGACGAAGCCGAACACCACCATCTTGCGGCCGTCCCAGCCCTTGCCCAACAGGTACCCGACCAGCGGCATGCATACCGCCGTGGCGACGCCGCGCGGGCTGGTCCAGAGGCCGGCCGTAACGGCAGTCCAACCGAGCAGCGTCTGCATAAACAGCGGCAATAGCACCAGGCTGCCGTAGAGGACGAACCCCAGGACCGTGGCGAATCCCACGCCGCAGACGAAGTTCCGGTATTTCAGCAGCCGGAATCGCACCAGGGGCGCCTGAACGAAGAGTTCCCGGATCACGAAGGCCGGCAGCATGGTCCCGGCGATCACTGCCAGCGCCACAATGAAGTGAGAGCCGAACCAATCCTCCTCCTGGCCCTTGTCCAGCATGATTTGCAGCGCCGCCATGCCCACCGCCAGCATGCCCAGGCCCCAGAGATCCAGACGCATATTGCCGCGGCGAATATAGGGCGGGTCGTAAAGGAACATCGAGATCATCACCAGACTGGCGATGCCGATGGGCAGGTTGATGTAGAACACCCAGCGCCAGGAGTACGTGTCGGTCAGCCAGCCGCCCACGGTCGGTCCCAAAATCGGCGCCGCGATGATGCCCATCGACCAGAAGGCCATCGCCTTGCCGCGCTCCTCCGGCGGGAACTCCTCCAGCAGGACCGCCTGCGAGAGCGGCTGCAATCCCCCGCCCGTGGTGCCTTGCAGGACGCGGAAGAAGATGAGCATGGGAAGGCTCTGCGCCAGCCCGCAACACACGCTCGACAGAGTAAATCCGGTCACCACCGTCAGCAGCAGCCGTTTGCGGCCGATGAAATTCGCCAGCCAGCCGGTAATCGGGAGGATCACCGCATTGGCCACCAGGTAGGAGGTCAAAACCCAGGTCGCTTCGTCGACGGTGGCGGAGAGGCTTCCCGCTATGTGCGGCAGGCTGACATTCACCACCGAGGTATCCAGCACCTCCATGATGGCGCTGGACATCACGGCGGTGGCAATCAGCCAGCGGTTTACGTGCGGACGGTTGAGCGTTGCGTCAGGCACAGGTCGGCCGCCTGTTCGGATTTCGCCGGTGCGTTATTGCCATCCTCCGCCGAGCGCCTTGTAAAGCTGGACCACGCTCAACAATTCGTTGAGACGAATCTCCGCCAGGCTAAGCTGGGCCTGGAACAGGTCCCGATCGGCGTCGAGCGCATTGAGCTGGGTATCGACTCCACCACGATAACGCAGGTACGCGAGGCGTGTCCTATCCTGCAGCGTGCGAACCAGCGCCTCCTGCTTGAGGCGGCTTTCGCGCACCCGTTGATGGGCGATCAGCGCGTCCGAAACCTCGGTGAAAGCCGTCTGAATGCTCTTCTCATACTGGATGAGCGCGGCGTCCCGCTCGGCTTCGGCCAGCTTTACCTCGGACTTCAAACGGCCCCCGGCAAAAAGCGGCGCCGAGATCTGCGGCGTGAAATTCCAGACGGCGCGCGACCCGGCGAACAGGTTCAACAGCTCCGTGCTCTGGCCGCCCAGGAATCCGCTCAGGCTGATTTGCGGGAAATACGCGGCCTTCGCCACGCCGATGTTGGCGTTGGCAGCCACCAGGTTCTGCTCCGCGGCCAGAATGTCCGGCCGGCGCTCGAGCAGCGCGGACGGCAATCCGGCGGGCACCTCCGGCGCGAGTTCCTGCTGCATGAAATCCTGCCCGCGGACGATGGCGCCGGGGCTCGCGCCCAGCAGCAGCGCGATCTGGTTCTCGGTCTGTTCGATTTGCTGCTGTAGCCCCGGGATGGTCTGCTCCGCCACATCCACCAATTGCTCGGCCTGACGCAGGTCGAGCAGTGTGGCGACGCCGCCTTTCTGACGGTCGATGGTGAGTTTCAGCGAGTTCTGCCGGGTGGCGAGCGTGGCCTTCGAAATCTCCAGCTCGTAATCCAGCTCGCGCAAATGAAGGTACGCGGTGGCGACATCGCTGACCAGCGTGACCACTACCGCCTTGCGATAATCTTCCGCGCTCAGAAGATTCGCGCGCGCCGCCTCCGTGGCGCGCCGAAGCTTTCCCCAGATGTCTACTTCGAACGAAAGAAGGTCGAGCATCGCCTGGCCCCAATTCCGGTTCGTTGACGACAGAAACGTAGCCGGCAACGGGGTGGCGCCATCGCGCGACAGCCGGGTGAATTCGAGATTGCCGACGGGGCCGGCCTGCGGGAGCTGTTTCGAACGCGTCACACCGAGCGAGGCGCGCGCCTCTTCCACGCGGGCCACAGCTTCGCGCAGATCGAAGTTCGCCAGCAGGGCCGCGCGAATCAGCTCCTGGAGTTTTTCGTCTTTGAAAACTTCCCACCACTTGAGATCGGCCAGCGACGCTGCCTGCGGCGCCGGCAGCGGTTCGGGCGCGCGAAAACTTCCCGGCGTCTTCACCAGTGGGCGCTGGTAGTTCGGTCCCACGGCGCATCCGGCCAACACCATCGCCGCCAGAGGGACGGCCATCGATCGGTATCGCATTTCAGTCTCCCTCCGATGGCGCCGGATTCTGCGGCAGGATCGCGGGAAGCCTTTCCCGGCGCGTGCTGGACAGCTTTTCGACCAGGCAGAAAATCGCCGGAATAAAGAAGATGCCGATGGCGCTCGCGGCCAGCATGCCTCCGATAACCGCGGTGCCCATGATCTGGCGCGCCACCGCGCCGGCGCCGGACGCGGTCCACAGCGGAACGCAGCCGAGAATGAACGCAAACGACGTCATCAGGATGGGCCGCAGGCGCAACCGCGCGGCGGCGAGCGCGGCTTCAGTGAGCCCCATCCCGCCCTCATACCGTTCCTTGGCGAACTCGACGATCAAAATAGCGTTTTTGGCGGCGAGACCGATCAGCATCACCAGCCCGATCTGCGAGTACACATCGTTTTCGATTTGCACCATGTACGCGGGCAGCATAACCCCGAGGATCGCGCGGCGCAGCCATAGCACCGCAAAAGCGCCGAATACCGCGACGGGAGTGCTCAGCAGCACGCTGAACGGCAGCGACCAGCTTTCGTAGAGTGCCGCCAGAATCAGGAACACGAATAACAGCGAAAACCCGAAGATGACCGAGGCGGGCAGCCCTTGCCGTGCCTTCTGCTCCTGATAAGACATGCCTATGTAGTCGTAGCCCATTTCCGAGGACATGGTTTGTTTGAAGACATCTTCCATGGCCGCGGTGGCCTGGTCCGAGCTGTAACCGGGCGCGGCGCCGCCGTTGATCTGCGCCGAGCGGTACTCGTTGTAGCGCATGACGAACTCGGGGCCGGTACGCGATTCGAACTTCATCAGTGTGGAAAGGGGAACCGTATCGCCGCTCGAATTGCGCACATAGAACTGCCCCACGTTCTCCAGGTTCGCGCGGTAAGGCGCTTCCGCCTCCACATACACCTGCCAGGTGCGGCCGAAATCGTTGAAGTAGTTGATGAACTGGCCGCCCATGAAAACCTGGATGGTCCGGTAGACGTCGCCGATCGCGACGCCCTGCTTCAGCACTTTCTCGCGGTCGACGTTGACGAACTGTTGCGGCACGTTGGGCAGAAACGTCGAGCTGAGGGTGCCGATTTCGGGACGCTTGCGCGCGGCGGCCAGGAATTTTGCCAGGTTGTCCGCCAGGAACTGGACGTCCCGCCCGGCGCGGTCTTCCAGCACGAACTGAAATCCGCCGGCCGTGCCGACGCCGGGGATGGCCGGCGGCGAGAAGCTGAAGACGGTGCCTTGCGGGAGCCGGCTCAGTTCCTGGTTCAACCGCACCTTGATTTCCTGATACTGTTCCGCCCGGGTCTTACGCTCGTCCCATGGTTTGAAGTTGACAAAGTAGAAGGCGTTGTACGTGGTTCTCACATAGCTGAGCAGGCTGAAGCCAATGACACTGCTGTAGTACCGAACCCCGGGCGTCGAAGCCAGGATCTTCTCCACCTCTCTCGATGCCGCTTCCGTTCGCTCCAGCGAAGCCGCATTGGGAAGCTGCATATTGACGTATACATAGCCCATGTCCTCATCGGGCAGGAAGCTGGTGGGTACCCGGCCGGCAAAGAAGAACCCGGCCGCGCCGAATGCCACCAGTGCCACTAACGCCAGGGCACCCTTCCGAATCAGCCCTCCGGATAGGCGGACATATGTCTGGGTGCCGCGCACGAAGTTGCGATTAAAGAAGACAAAGAATCTGCTGAGCGGCCCGTGGCTCTCCTTCTTAGGCCGAAGCAGCAGGCCTGCAAGCGCCGGGCTCAGCGAGAGTGCGTTAAAGGCGGAGATGACCACCGAAATCGCGACGGTCACGGCGAATTGTTGGTAGAGCCTTCCGGTGATACCCGGAATGAAGGCCGTGGGCACAAAGACCGACGAGAGCACCAGGGCGATCCCGATGACCGGTCCTGACAGCTCTTCCATGGCTTTTCGAGCCGCGTCCTTGGGAGCGAGGCCCTCCTCGATGTGCCGTTGCACGCCTTCCACCACCACAATCGCGTCGTCCACCACCAGGCCAATGGCGAGCACCATTCCGAACATCGAGAGCGTGTTAATGGAGAAACCGAACAGCGGGAAGAAGACGAACGTGCCCACCAGCGAAACGGGCACCGCCAGCAGCGGGATCAGAGTAGCGCGCCAGTCCTGCAGGAAGATGTAGACCACCACGATCACCAGCGCGATGGCGATCAGAAGGGTCTCGACGATTTCTTTCATGCCTTCCGTAACCGCGGCGGTCTGGTCCAACGCTACGACATAGTCGACATCTTCCGGGAAGCGCTGCTTCGTCCGGGACAACAGCGCCCGGATGTCGGCGGCCGTCCGCACCGCATTGGTGCCCGGCAACTGGAAGACCGCCACGTTCGCGGCAGGCTTGCCATTCAAGCGGCCGACCAGGGAGTAGTCCTGCACGCCCAACTCGATGCGCGCCAAGTCTTTCACGCGAACAATGCCGCCGTCCGGCGCTTCCCGCACAATCACGTTGCCGAATTGCTCCGCCGAAGTCAGGCGGCCTTGCGCCAGCACGGAATAAGTGAACTGCTGGTCGGCGGGAGCGGGCTCGCCGCCAACCTGGCCGGCCGGGTTCACCGTGTTCTGCGCCTGGATGGCGTTGACGATATCGGTGACGGTGATGCCCAGCTTCGCCAACTGGTCGGGTTTTATCCAGAGCCTCATGGCGTACTGCCCCGCCCCGAAAACCTGGGCCTGGCCGACACCGTAGGAGCGTGAGATGGGATCGATCAGGTTGATATAGGCGTAGTTGGCCAGGAATTTTGCGTCGCGAGTGCCGTGCGGCGAGTATAGAGAGACCAACATGAGCGGAGCGCTGGTAGACTTCCTGATGGTGATTCCGTAGTTATTGACCTCGGGCGGAAGCTGAGGGGCGGCCAGGTTTTCGCGCGACTGGGTGAGAATCAGGTCCGTGTTGGGGTCGGTCGCGACATCGAAATCCACGATCATGGTGGTCTGCGAGTTGGCCGTGGCATTTATGGAGTACATATAAGTCATGTTGTCCACGCCGTTGATCTGCTGTTCCAGGGGCGTGGCTACCGCTTGTTCCAGGGCCTGCGCGTCCGCGCCCACATAGGAAGCCTGCAACCTGACTTCAGGCGGCACGATATTCGGAAACTGCGCCACGGGCAGGGTCGCGATGCTCACGGCGCCCACAATCACCGTAAGGATGGCGATCACCATGGCCACAATCGGCCGGTCGATGAAGAACTTAGACACGTCAGTTAGCCTCCACGAACGGCTTTGGGCTAACCTCCGTGCCGGCATGCGCTTTCTGGACGCCCTCGGCCACCACGCGCTCGCCAGCCTTTAATCCTTCGGTTACGATCCACAGCGGCCCGGCCCGGTCGCCCGGCGTCACGCTGCGGATGCTCACCTTGTTCGCACTGTCCACAACGGCCACCTGGTAGCTGCCCTGCAACTCCGACACCGCGCGCTGCGGAACCAGCAGCGCTCCCACGCTGGTCCCGACGGCTGCGCGGACCTTGCCGTATTGCCCCGGCCGCAGCTTGTTCCCGGGATTGGGGAAGAGCCCCGTCAACTGAATCGCGCCGGTGCTTTGATTCACCTCGCGATCCGCGAAGGAGAACTTACCCTTGTGCGAGTAAGTGCTTCCGTCGGCCAGAATCAGCTCTAGCTGGAGCCGGCCGAGCGCCATCTCGTTTCTCGAAAGGTTCAGATACTCCTGCTCACCCACGGTGAACCTTACTTTGATCGGGTCGAGGGTGGAAACGGTAGTAATAGTGCCGCTGCTCGCGCTCACCAGATTGCCCACCTGCACCTGCGCCTGCCCGGCGATACCGTCGATCGGCGAGACCAGGCGCGTGAATCCGAGATTGACTTTCGCCGCATCCACCTCGGCCTGGGCGGATTCCACCGCCGCGTTGGCGGCCTCGATCTGCGCCCTGGCCGTCTCGACGCCGGCTTTCGAAGCCTCTGTCTGCGCCTTGGCGGCAATATTGTTCTGCGCCGCATTGTCCATTTCCTGCTGTGTGACCGCCTGCTGTTGGGCGAGGGGCGTGTATTTGTCCACGTCCAGTTGGGTTCTGCCCTGATTCGCCACCGATTGCGCGAGCTGGGCTTGCGCCTGGAGCAACTGCGCTTTGGCCTGAGCAAGCTGTCCTTTGGCCCGTGCGAGCCCTCCCTGCGCCTGCGCCAGCGCGGCGTCAAACGGCCGCGGATCGATCTCGAACAGCCACTGCCCTTTCCGCACGAACGAGCCTTCGGTATAATCCTGCGAAAGCAGATAGCCGCTCACTTCCGCCTTGATGGCGGCGTTCACCATTCCGTCGAGCGTGCCGATCCATTCATGGACGATGGGAACGTCGCGCTGCTCGACCGTGGCGACCTCCACGTCCGGAGGCGGCGCCTGCGGCACATCGGCCGACGCGCCTTTCGAGCACCCCGCCGCAGCCACCATTCCCGCCGCTATCGTAAGAACCGCCAGTTTTTGTTTGAAGGAAGTATTCATGAGTTCCCTCCCTGTTCGTGAGTATACCCGGGTTCGCCGGGCATTCGCCGGGCTTGCCCGGAGAAGGCAGGCGCCGAAAGCAATCGGACCGCCTCGATCCTTTCCTGGGTCCTTAATCGTTTTGGGGATTACTGGCCGAAACCGCTTCCTGACGGTCGCGGCTCGGATACGGTCTCGGCTCGGATACGGGCGCATTGATTTCGCAAGGGTTACCGAGCCGGGCCCAGAGGGCTTCTCGTGAGCGAGCGGAAGTGTTCCCCAAAACGGTCAATAAGCACCCTCCTTTCCTCGGTTCGCGCTCCAGTGCCCCTGCCTTTTGCTACAATCGGCGGCCATGAAGCTTGCGGTCGCGTTGTGTCTCTCCGCTTTGCCGATTTTCGGGCAGTATTCGGCCCGCCGGGAGGGCGAGGTCGTTCGCCTGGAGGATGCCGGACATCAGACCGTCGTGTCGGTTGTGCCCTCCAACGGCAATGCCGCTTTCGAGATGAAGGTGAAAGGCAAGGATGTCCTTCTCTGCCCCTACGCTTCGGCGGCGGAGTTTCCTAAGGCTCGCGGAGTTATCGGCATTCCGTTTCTGGCGCCCTGGGCCAACCGGCTGGACGAGCCGGCTTTCTACGCCAATGGGAAGAAGTACGTGTTGAACCTCGGGCTGGGGAACGTCCGTGCCGGGTCCGACAATCACCCCAATCACGGCTTCCTGACCAATGCTTCTCAGTGGCAGGTGACCGAGCTCAAGGCCGATGCGCATGCCGCCTGGGTGACCAGCCGTCTGGAATTCTACCGGCAGCCCGATTGGATGGCCCAGTTTCCGTTCGCTCACACCATTGAGATGACTTACCGGCTGGAGAACGGAACTCTGGAGGTCCACACGGTCTTGAATAACCTGAGCGCCGAGCCCATGCCCGTCTCCATCGGTTTCCACCCGCTTCTCCAGGTGAACGATGCGCCGCGGGATGAGTGGACGTTCTCGGTCGGCGCGCGAACCCACTGGATACTGACCCCGCAGAACATCCCCACAGGCGAGACTCAACCTATCGAGCGATTACTGCCCAATCCGCGGAAGGCTTCGCTCAAAGGGCTGACTCTCGACGATGTCTTCAGCGACCTGATCCGCGATGCGTCCGGCTTCGCCACCATGTGGGTCCAGGGTAAGTCCGAGAGAGTGGAAGTGTCAATCGGCCCGAATTACAAAGCGGTGGTCGTCTATACACCGAGCGGACCGAGAGACAAGATCATCTGTTTTGAGCCGATGGCCGGCATTTCCGATGCGCTCAATCTCGCGCAGAAGGGTATTTACAAAGAGCTGCAATCGATCCCGCCGGGGGAGAAGTGGCAGGAGAGCTTCCGAATTAAGCCGAGTGGGTTCTGAGCGGAAAGTCGGCCGCGGCGTGAGCGCGACCAGAGCGCGACCAGGGGGTCGCGCGCAGACGAGGGCGTCTGCCCCACCAGCGCCCGCGTTGCCCGAAGGATCGTGGGGCGGGCGCCCTCGCCCGCGCGCGACCCCCTGGTCGCGCTCTGGTCGCGCTCACGCTGCGCCACGCCGCTTCACTGATAGCGGTACAGCGTGACGCGCTGGATGGCCTCCGAGTGCATGCGCGATTTGGGCGGCGGCACATCGCCCTGCTTGGGCCATTTCAGCTCCAGGCAGTCGCCCTCGATGGTGTCGTCGCCGGCCAGCCGCCGTCCGGGAACCCAGTGGCCGTTCACAAAGGTGCCTTCTTCCACGATGTCCATGCCAGCCAGCGGCGGCCCCGGCGTGTTGGGAGAAAAGGAAACGCTCACGCCGAAGCCGGCCACGTAGTATTCGTCAGGCCCCGTAGAAATGAAAATTGCCCCGGCGAGGGTCGGGGGCTCCGGTGCGGGCTCGCCGCGCTTTTCCGCCCTCGGCCGGACAAACGCAACCTCCAGCGTGTAATTCCCCAACCGAACCTTCTGCGGCGGGTCCTTCGGCTCCAGCAGAACGGCGGTCATCGTGCCTTTGCCCT
>Ga0265316_10000996_pt1 | contig 30792 bp, 27 predicted proteins | sample 4522metaG_FD_202092 | JGI IMG/M metagenome (GOLD analysis project Ga0265316, IMG submission 202092) | Rhizosphere microbial communities from Carex aquatilis grown in University of Washington, Seatle, WA, United States - 4-5-22 metaG | ecosystem: Host-associated > Plants > Roots > Rhizosphere >...
TCTCTCAGACCGTACCCGAACCCGAAGCCCGCGGTGCGGCTTCCACGGCGGATTCCGGTCCTGCGAAAGAAAATGCGGACGCGATGGGAACAGGGGCCGCACACAGTGCTGCCCCTGGAAATGCACCCGCGGCGCCGCAGACCGCCGGCCCTGCCGGCCAGGAGGATTTTCTTTCCCAGGACAAGGTGACAGAAGTGCCCGTCATACCTGATGGCGAAGTCCGGGATAGAATCGACTATCCGCCGCTTGCCGCACGACAGGGCATCGAAGCCGTTGTGTACCTGGAACTGTATATAGACGAGCAGGGACTGGTGCGGCGCGTCAACGTGCTGAAAGACCCAGGGTACGGTTTTGCGGAGGCGGCGGTTCGCGCCATTTCCGGGGTGATGTGCACGCCTGCAAAGGCCGGCGGACATTCGGTTGCGGTTCGGTATCGTTTTGCGGTCCGTTTCTCGCTCAATTGAGCTTGCCTTGCCGCCCATTGGGGGGAGTGCTATCATCCCGGCGCGGCGACAAGGAGATACCAGTGAGCGTCAAAGACAGACCCTACCGTCATGTTGTCCTTTTCAAGTTCCGCGAACACACTGATGAGAGGACATTGCAGAGCATCGAAAAGGCGTTCGGAGAGCTTGCCGCAAAGCTCCCATTCGTGACGGGCTTCGAATGGGGACGCAACTCCAGCCCGGAGAAGCTCGACCGCGGGTTTACGCATTGCTTTATCGTCACATTCCGGGAAGAGGCGGACCGGGATGCCTACCTTCCCCATCCTGATCACCAGGCCTTCTGCCGCACGTATCTCGACCCTAACCTCGAGGAAGTCTGCGTCGTCGATTTCCTGGCCCGGGAATGAGAAATCCGATTCCCGATTTTTCCCGTCGCGGGAACATTGATTCACACTGCGCCCGCAGCAGGCAGTGACAGGGCCGGAGGTCGGACCGAAGTCAACCGGAAAATCATGAGATTTGCGCTGATTTTCGGGGATTCCTTCTAGTTTCCGCGGCATTCCCGTTTGGCACGAAAAGTGCATGATCCAGGGCATGGCCGCCCTGGTCTCGATGAATGGCATCACCAAGTTCTTTGGTCCCGTGAAGGTCCTCGACCAGGTGGACTTTTCCATCTATCCGGGTGAAGTGCACATCCTGGCCGGTGAAAACGGGGCAGGCAAGAGCACCCTCATCAAGATCCTGGCCGGCGCTTACTCGGATTACCAGGGCAGGATCGTCATGGAAGACCACGAGATCCGTCCTTCCAGTCCCCTGGATGCAAACAGGCACGGGATCGCGGCCATCCACCAGGAGCTGTCGCTCATCCCGTCCATGAGCGTGGCGGACAATCTCTTCCTCGGGCACCCCATGACCCGATCGGGCTTTGTCATGGAAAAGGCGCACCGCCAGAGCGCGAGGGAGGTTCTCACCCGCGCGGGGGTGAATGTGAGCGTCAACACGTTCGTCGAGGATCTTCCCATCTCCGTCCAGCAGCTCATTGAGATCACCAAGGCAATCCGGCTGAACGCGCGCGTGCTCATCATGGATGAGCCTTCAAGCGCGCTGAATGCCTACGATGTGGAAACTCTCTTTGCCCTGGTGCAGCAGCTGAAGAGCCAGAACAGGGGGATCGTGTACATCACTCATCGGCTGGAGGAGATCCACAGGCTCGCCGACAGGATTACCGTCCTGCGCGACGGAAAGCTGGCAGGGACCGCCCTTGCCTCCGAGCTGCCGGAAAAGAAGCTCATCCATCTGATGGTCGGACGGGAGATGGAAGAGCAATTCCCCCGGCACACGATGCAGAAATCCTCGGAAGCCCTTCGCGTGGAAAACCTGTCCGTGTACAAGGCAGGCTGGGGACACCGGCCGCTGGTGGACGGGGTGTCCCTCAGCGCCGGTCGGGGGGAGATCCTCGGCATAGGCGGCCTGCAGGGCTCGGGGGCAAGCGAGCTTTTCCTCGGCCTTTTCGGCGCACTGCCCAAGCGGACAGTCGGCAGGGTATCCATCGAAGGGAAGCCGGTACGCATTCGTTCACCGCGGGAGGCCATTTCCCACGGAGTGGCCCTGCTCACCAACGACAGGAAGGCTACGGGGCTCATCTCTCCCATGTCGGTGACCGCAAACATGTGCGCGGCCAGCCTGGGAAAGCTCTCCCGGTACGGGTGGCGGCGGCCGCGGGAAGAGGAGCGCATGGCAACCGAGATGGGACGGACCCTCCAGCTTCGCGCCTCTTCCTACGACATGGAGGTGGGAGACCTTTCCGGCGGCAACCAGCAGAAGGTTGCCATCGGCAAGTGGCTGTCCATAAGCCCGCGGATCATGCTGCTGGACGAGCCCACGCGCGGAATCGACGTGGGAGCCAAGCAGGAGATCTATCAACTCATGAACGAGCTGACCACACGCGGCATCTCCATCCTCCTTGTGACATCGGAGATGCCCGAGCTGCTCGCCATGAGCGACCGGATCATCGTCATGCATCGGGGGATCATCACCGCGGAGTTTTCGCGGATAGAAGCCACCGCGGAGAAGGTTCTGGAGGCGGCTATGGGGAAGATCAATGGAGATGTCGGAACGACACGCAAGGAGACGGATGCTCATGCTGCAGACAATTAGACGCGCTCTGACGAGCTCCGCCGGGAGAGCGTTCCTGGAGCTTCTTCTGGTCATCCTGCTCGGGGTCGCATTCAACGCTGATGGCGCGTTCTTCAAGGTGGGGACCCACCGGGACACGCTGCGGCAGGCATCCGTCTACGGGATCCTCGCCTGCGGGATGACCCTGGTCATGATCACGGGAGGGATCGATCTTTCGGTCGGCAGCATTCTCGCGGTATCCTCCGTTTCCTTCTCCATTCTCACGATGCACATGGACTGGCCATGGTGGCTGGCCATCATCGCCTGCCTGTTCCTCGGCTCCGCCCTCGGATCGATGTCCGGAGCCCTGGTCTCCAATCTCAAGCTCCAGCCCTTCATCGCGACCCTCGCGCTGATGAGCTTTGCCCGCGGGTTCGCGAAGCTCATCACCGACGGCAAGAAGATCTCCACGTATGTCGAGCAGGGAGGAAAGGTCATCATCAAGCAGCTCCCCCCGGTCTTCAAGTTCATCGATTCCAGCATTCTCGGGGGCGACGTTTCCATTGTGAGCGTGATCTTTCTCGTCTGCTTCCTCGCCGCATGGGTCTTCCTTGCCCGTCACAAGTGGGGCAGGGAGCTGTACTCGATCGGCGGAAACGAGGAGGCGGCACGCCTGTCCGGCGTTCCCGTCCGCATGGCGAAGTTTCTCGCCTACACATTTTCCGGCCTCATGTGCGCGGTCGCGGGAATTGCCCAGGCAGCGCAGGAGACCCAGGGGGACCCCGTGACGGGCGATGGTTATGAGCTCATCGTGATCTCCATGGTAGCGATCGGAGGGACAAGCCTTGCAGGGGGCCGCGGGGGCATGGGGCTCACTCTCCTGGGAATACTCACAATCGGCTATCTGAACAAGATCCTCAGCATCAATGCGGTCCCGGATGCCGGCCGGCGAATGATCACCGGGGTCATCATCGTGCTTGCGGTCCTGATGCAGAAACGCCGGACAAAGTGATCATCACTTTCAGGAAAGGAGGAGGGAAGGAAACAGTCCAGGGTTCGATTCCAGTTCGGATGATTGGAAAACACTTTTTTCTGGAGGAAGGAGATTGACTATGAGATCGATTCTGAAGTTCGCACTGTGCGCGGTACTTCTCTGCTTCCTGGCGACAATGCCGATATTCGCTGCCGGAAAGACGTTTGTCATTGGCATGAGCCAGTGCAATCTCGGCGAGCCGTGGCGCGTGCAGATGAACGCCGACGTAAAGAGGGAGGCGGACAAGCACCCCGAGATCAAGATGGTCTTCAAGGACGCGCAGAACGATGTGCTGACGCAGCGCGCCCAGGTTGAGGAGTTCGTCAGCGCCAAGATCGACCTGCTCATCATCAGCCCTAAAGAGGCCCAGCCCCTGGCGGAGCCGGTTGCCAAAGCCATGGCAGCGGGGATCCCCGTCATTGTTCTGGACCGCGACATCAACGGCGAGAACTACACCCAGTTCATTGGCGCGAACAACGTGAAGATCGGTCGGGCGCTGGGAGCGTGGCTGGTGAAGAACTATGGCGGCAAGCACGCCAAGGTCGTGGAGATCATGGGCCTTCAGACCTCCACGCCAGGCCAGGACAGGCACAGTGGGTTCATGGACGCGATCAAGGGCTCGGACCTCGACGTGATCTTCAGCGTGGACGCGCAGTGGCTCGAGCCGCAAGCCCGCTCGGAGATGGAATCCGCGCTCTCGCGGTTCAACAACATCGACATCGTGTACGGGCACAACGATCCATCGGCCCACGGCGCCTATGTGGCGGCCCAGGCCGTCGGACGGGAGAAGAGCATGGTGTTCGTCGGGATCGACTCTCTGCCTCAAGAGGGGATTCAATACGTGAAGCAGGGCATCCTGAACGCAACCTTCCAGTATCCCACGGGCGGTGATGTTGCGATCGTGCAAGCCCTCAAGATCTTAGCAGGCCAGAAGGTCGAGAAGAGGATCGTTCTCGGGTCCCGTATGTTTACAAAGGCAAACGTCGATGCAGGAGGAGTGGCGATCCCGTAGGATCGGTTCGTGTTCACACGCCCCGTGCTGATCAGCGGCATCCCGCGCGCGGCGGCCCGGGGCATTTTGTTACCGTCCCATGCTATACTTGCATCTTGCAGCAGCATCGGCCTGGTGGCGCGAGGATCGCCATGGACTACCACATCCTGATCGTTGACGACGAGAAAGAGCTCTGCCGCTCCCTCTCCGAGATCCTGACGGAAGAAGGCTACCCCACCCTGTACACGAGCGACCCCCTGGAGACGCCGGCCATTCTCGCACGCGCACGGGTGGACCTGATCATTCTTGACATCCGCATGCCCGGCATCGGCGGGATAGACCTGCTGAAAATGCTGCGCCGGACAAACCCGAACATCAAAGTGATCATCCTCACCGGGCATCCCAGCATCGAGAACGCGGTGCTCTCGATGAAATATGGGGCGGTGAACTTCTATGAAAAGCCCCCGAATCTCAAGAAGCTGCTCAACGAGATCCGCGAGTTCTCTTCCCGCGACTCCGCGTCCCAGGCTCCTCCCACCATGAGCGCCCTGCCACCCGCGGCCCGGGTGGTGACCTCTGACCCGGGAATGCGCAAGATCCTCCAGTCCGCGGAAAAGGCGGCGGCTGCCATGGCGCCGGTTCTCATCACCGGTGAGAGCGGCACGGGAAAGGAGCTGATCGCCGGGCTGGTGCACGAGGCAGGGCCTCGGGCCATGCGGCCGTTCATCAAAGTGAACTGCGCCGCCATTCCCGAGCCGCTCCTGGAAAGCGAGCTCTTCGGGCACGAAAAAGGGGCTTTCACGAACGCCGTCGCGCAGAGGAAGGGCAAGTTCGAGCTGGCTCATGAAGGCACGATCTTCCTCGACGAGATCGGCGACATGAGCCCCACCACACAGGCCAAGATCCTGCGCGTGCTCCAGGAGCAGGAGTTCGAGCGGGTGGGAGGAACAGAAACCATCCGCGCGGACATCCGCGTCATTGCTGCCACAAACAAGGACCTGCGCATGCTCATCCAGCGGGACAGTTTCCGCGAAGACCTCTACTACCGGCTGTGCGTGATCACCATTCACGTTCCACCCCTGCGTGACCGGCCAGGAGACGTCGAGCTGCTCATCGACCACTTCCTCAGGCTCTACGGGGCCCAGTACGGCAGGGCGATACGGGGGCTGGATAACCAGACCCGGGAGCTCCTTCTTGCCCACACGTGGCCGGGGAACGTGCGGGAGCTGAAAAACTGCATCGAGCGGGCCACGATCTTCTGCGAAGGAGACCTCGTCACCCTGGAGGACCTTCCCTCCCAGTACATGGAGCTGGAAGGGACCCACCTGGGACAGAAGCTGCAGACGACCTTCGATCAGCTCAACCGCTCGATGATCCTCGAGGCCCTTGAAAAGAGCAAAGGCAAGAAATCAAAGGCCGCGGACATGCTGAACATCAACCGGCGTACGCTCTACAACCGCATGAGGAAGCTGGGGCTGAGCTGACGATGAAGCGCGGCGGTGCTCCCTTTGTTTCCATGAGGAATATCCACGTCAGCTATGAAAGCGTGCAGGCCCTGCGCGGAGTCGATTTCGATCTTGCCACAGGGGAGATCCACGGTCTCCTGGGTGAGCACCGTGCCGGCAAGTCCACCCTCGTGAAGCTTCTCTCAGGCGCGGTGACGAAGGAAGAAGGGACCATCTGGTTCCGCGGACAGGAGGTGCAGGCCTTCACCCCCAAGTCTGCAATGCAGAACCGGATCAGTATCGTCTACCAGAACATGAACGTGATCCCGAGCATCAGCGCGATCGAGAATATCTTCACCGGGCAGCGCATGACGTCGCACATGGGGTTCCTCGACCGCAAGGGCATGGAGAGCGCCGCCGTGCGCCTCTTCCAGACGCTCCACGTAGACATCAACCCGCACGCGCGCCTGGAGGACCTGACGGAGGCGGAACAGCTCATGGTGGAGATCGCCAAGGCGCTGTCCATCGACCCGGAGCTTCTGATCTTCGACGAGATCTCCAGCAAGCTCACACCGCGCGAGATGGAGACGATCTACAGGCTCTTGTTCGACTTCAAGGAGCACGGCCGGAGCGTGATCTATATCTCCCACAACATGGACGAGATCTTCGAGTTTGCAGACAGGGTGACCATCCTGAAGAACGGGCGGCGCCAGGGGACCGAGGAGATCCAGGATGTGGACAAGCTCAAGCTGATCAAGATGGCCTATTCATATGTGCTGAGCCGGGAAGAGCTGGAGCAGGACAACCGCGAGCTTTTTCTGCTCAAGAAGTACAATGAAAACATCATCCGAAACCTGCCCATCGGCGTGATCATCCTCGACCAGAAGAAAAGGATTTCCATTGTCAACTTCGCGGCGGTCAAAATCCTGGCCCTCAAGGACGAGGTGCTCATGGAGCAGCCCGTCGAGACGCTCCTGTCGCGGTGCTCCATGGAGAAAGCGGCGGAGATCGAGGAGAAGATCTCGGAAAAGTCCGAGCACTCCTGGGAGGAGCTGCACTGCGGAGAGAACGGGCTGATACGGCTGAAGATTTTCCCGTTCAAGGACGATGACTACAAGCACCTGGGCACGATCCTGGTCATAGAGGACATCTCCCGGGACCGCTATTTCCAGGATTACCTCCTGCGATCGGAAAAGATAGCTTCCATCGCAGAGCTGGCCACGGGGGTGGCGCACGAGATCAGCAACCCCCTGAGCGTGGTGCTCAACTATGTCGACCTTCTCAAGCGCCATCACCAGAACGACCCGGACTCGGAGCGGCTGTCGAAGATCGAGCGAGAGCTCAGCCGCATCGGGGAGATCATCGGGAGTCTCCTGTCTTTTTCCAAGGTCAGGAAGATCCCCATGGAGCCCCTCAGCGTGGGACGCATCATCGACGAGGTCGTCCTGCTCGTGGACCACAAGATCCGCGAGAAGTCAGTCGAGCTGCGCCTTCCGGCCCGGCAGGATGAAATCCTTGTCTTTGGGGAGGAAAACAGCCTGAAGCAGGTTTTTGTCAACCTGCTCATCAACAGCGTCGAGGCCGTTCTCGAGCACGGGGCAATCGAGATCGCAGTCACACGAATAGAGCCGGACGACTGCGTCGAGATCTCCATCATCGACAACGGCTGCGGGATATCCACCGAGATCAAGGACAGGATCTTCGACCCGTTTTTCAGCACAAAGGCGGGGAAAAAGAACACGGGGCTCGGGCTTTCCATCTGCCAGCATATCGTGGAATCCCACGAGGGGGTGATCCTCTGCGAGAGCCGGGGCAACACCTGCATGAGCGTCCGGCTGCCCATCTACAATAACGCTATGCCCTCTTCGAAGTGATAAGGATCGAGGTTGAAAGCGTTCCCCAAGCAGGGCTCGACAATCCGCGTCCGGTTCCCGGCAGCGGGCGGGTAGAGCACCTGCGCGCGAGCCTTGACTTGAGTTGCGCGCGCGGCAATGCGATACACTTTCTCTTTTCGGCATAACCCCGGTCCGCGGAGGATGGAAATGGCGGCCAACAGGAAAAAGGCGTCTGGAAACGGCTCGGACGACCTGTCTCTCTCATACGAAGAGAGACGATTTCAAAGTATTTTTGAGCACTCTGCGGTTTCCCTCTGGGAGGAAGACATCTCGGCGCTCCGCGCGGCCCTGGATGAGCTGCACGCGCGCGGCGTGCAGGACATGCGGCAGTACCTCGACGAGCATCCGGAGTTCCTGACGGAAGCGGCTCGAATGATCACGGTGATCAACGTCAACGAGGCGACCCTTGCGCTCTACGAGGTCGCCGACCGCCGGCATCTCCTGGGTCCGCTGGTTCGGACGCTGGACATGGCGGACCCGGTGACGCGAGCTTCTCTCCGTGACGATGTCCTCCTGATTGCGGAGGGAGGGACAGGGGCGGAACGGGAGTCCAGGGCCACCACCCCATCCGGCAGAACGCTGGATATCGCCATCAAGCTGTCCGTCCCCGGGCCGCTGGACTCGTACCCCCACATGCTGGTGAATGTCATGGATATCACACGGCGCAAGCACGCGGAGGAGGAGCTGCACAGATCCCGCCAGCTTCTCCAGATCGTGCTGGACCATGTGCCGCAGCGAATCTTCTGGAAGGACGCGGATCTCCGCTTCCTGGGGTGCAACCAGCTCTTCGCGGAGGACGCCGGCCTGTCCGACCCCGCAATGATCGTGGGCAAAGACGACCGCGCCCTTTCGTGGCGCAGCATTGCGGAAAAATACCGCAGTGACGACATGACGGTGATCCAGACGGGGGTCCCGAAGGTGAACTATGAAGAGTCCCAGACCCGTGAGGACGGGAGCGTCATGTGGCTTCGGACGAGCAAGGTCCCTCTTCGGGAGCTGGACGGGCGGGTATTCGGAGTCCTCGGGACCTACGAGGACATCACCGAGCATAGACAGGCGGAAGAGGCGCTGCGGGAGAGTGAGGACCGATACAGGACCCTCGTGGAGAATATCGGGGAAGGCATCGGCATTGTGGACTCCTCGGAAACCTTCCTTTTCGCCAACCCGGCGGCAGAGAAGGTGTTCGGTGTGGGCCCGGGAGGGCTCACGGGGCGGACGCTGAAGGAGTTCCTGAGCGATGCGGAGTACCGGCGCACGCAAGGGGAGACCGAGAGACGTCGGCACGGTGAGAAAACGACATACGAGCAGGTTATCATCCGGCCGGATGGCACTATGCGCAATATCGAGCTGACGGCGACTCCCCAATGCGACACGGGCGGGGCGTTTTTGCATACCCTCGGGATTTTCCACGACATTACGGATGCGAGGCGGACCGAGGAGGCTCTGCGGAAGAGCGAAGAAAAGCTCGTGCAGTCTCAGAAGCTGGAAGCCATTGGCCGCCTGGCCGGCGGAGTTGCCCACGACTTCAACAATCTGCTCACCGTCATCCGCGGCTATGCCGACCTCCTGGACGAGCAGCTGCATGAGAATCACCCGATGAAAGGAGACGCGCGGGAGATCAAGAGGGCCGCTGACCGCGCAGCGGACCTGACAGCCCAGCTCCTGGCATTCAGCAGGGGGCAGGTGATGCGCCCCCGCATCCTGGACCTGAACGACATCATGCGCGGCATGCAGAACATGATCGGCCGGCTGGTCGGGGAGGACATCGAGCTGCGCACCATCCTTGCGCCCGGCCCCGCGCCCATCAGGGCGGACCAGGGGCAGCTCGAGCAGGTGACGATGAACCTGGCCGCCAATGCCCGGGATGCAATGCCCCGCGGCGGGATCCTCACCATCCGGACCGCCGCATATTCTTTCGGCGCAGAGGGGACGCCGGAGCATACGGAGATGGTGCCGGGCAGCTACGTCACCCTCGAGGTGTCCGACACGGGCGTGGGAATCGACAAGGAGACGCTCGCCAGGATTTTCGAGCCGTTCTTCACGACCAAGGAGGTGGGCCACGGCACCGGGCTGGGCCTCGCTACTGTGTACGGCATCATCAAGCAGAGCAATGGATACATCTACTGTACGAGCCAGCCGGGAGCCGGGACGATTTTCACCGTGTACCTGCCCAGGGTAAGCGACCCGGTCACGGAGAAATCGACCATCGTGGAAACCCGGTCTCAGCCGGGCAGCGAATCAGTGCTCGTGGTCGAGGACGAAGAAGCCATCTGCAACTTCATCCTTTCCATCCTCCGCAGGAACGGCTACGACGCAACGGGGGCCCGCAGCGGAGCAGAGGCCATGTCGATCTTCTCCTCGCGCCCCGGCGCTTTCCGCCTGGTCCTGGCTGACGTGGTGATGCCCCGGATGAGCGGGGTCGAGCTCGGCCGCTGGGTAGCGGAGGCAGACAAGAGCGTGAGGATCCTCTACATGACGGGGTATTCGAAGCACGCCCTTGTGCAGGCGGACTCCCCGGGGGGCGCCCTCGAAATCCTCCACAAGCCTTTTACGCCGGAGCAGCTTCTCAAGAAGATCCGCGAGGCACTCGATGCCGGTTGAGGGGCCTCGGCCGCTGCTAGTCGGCCCGGGTTTGCAAATTGCGGCCACTCCCTCGCGCTCCTGGCGCGGGTGGCGGCATTCTATCTCGCGATCGTCGGGTACAGCCGGGCACCAATGCTCACAAGGACTGCCGTGGCAAATGCCAGGATTCCCAGATCGGTCCCGATGCCGAAAGCGCTCACACCGCCGGAGAGCATGAGGGCGCGCAGGGCATCCACCTGGTAGGTGAGCGGATTGGCATGGGAGATCACTTGCAGCCAGGGGGGCATGATCGAAATCGGGTAGATGGCGTTGCTCGCGAAGAACAGGGGCATCGTCAGGATCTGCCCGATGCCCATGAATCGCTCCCGCGTCTTGACCAGACACGCAATCACCAGGGAGAACGTCGAGAAGAACGCCGCGCCGAGCATCACCGCGGCAACCACCCCGAGGAGAGAAAGAGGGCTCCAGTCCATGGCCACGCCGAGGAGCACGGCCAGGAGGTAGACGATGAATCCCTGCGTCAGGCCGCGCAGGCCCGCTGAAATTGCCTTGCCGAGGACAAGCGCGGATCTCGGAGTAGGGCTCACGAGGAACTTGTGCAGAATCCCCAGGTCCCGCTCCCAGATGATCGAGATGCCGTAGAAGATGGAGATGAAAAGCACGCTCTGGGACAGGATCCCGGGAGCCATGAAGTCGATGTAGCGCATGCTCCCCGTGGGAATGGCGCGCATGCGGGTGAAGACCTGGCCGAACACAAGGAGCCAGAGTGCCGGCTGGATAGCGCGGGTGAGCAGCTCGGTCGGGTCATGGAGAAGCTTCCGCGCCTCCATCCCGGCGATGGTGAGAGTCCTCCCTGTGTAGCGCAGGAGCCAGGTGAGCGGGTCGCTGCGGAGCGGCGTGGACTCAGCCGAGACGGCGAGCAGACCTGCGTGTCCGTCTTGTTTCACGATATGTTCCTCCGGATTCGAGATTGCTCCCCGTGTAGTGAATGAAAACGTCATCAAGTGTGGCCCGCCGTTTTCCGATCGAGGCCTTCAGCTCCGCCGGGGTCCCCAGCGCGACGAGGTTCCCCTGGTGCATGATGGCTACCCGGTTGCACAACGTATCCGCTTCCTCCATCTGGTGGGTGGTGAGGATGATCGTGGCCCCCGTGCGTTCCCTCAGCTCCCCGATGTAGTCCCACATCGCGCGCCGCGCTGAGGGGTCCAGGCCTACCGTCGGCTCATCAAGGAACAGCAGCCGGGGATTGTGAATCATGGACTGGGCGATCTCCAGGCGTCGTATCATTCCGCCGGAGTACTGCCGCACCAGCCTGTCCGCGGAGTCGGCGAGCCCCATGAAGCCCAGCGCGTCTTCCACCCGGGGACCGCGCTCCCTGCGCGGAACGTCGTACAGGCGCGCGAAAACAAGGAGGTTCTCCCTTCCCGTGAGCGTTCCGTCCGCGGAAAGCATCTGGGGGACATACCCGATAATCCGCCGCACCGCGCCGGCGTGGCGCACCACGTCCAGACCGTCCACCCGCGCGCTTCCCGCACTGGGCGGCAGGAGCGTGGTGAGCATCTTGATCGTGGTACTTTTTCCTGCGCCGTTGGGACCGAGAAGCGCAAACATTTCTCCACGCTCAATTGCAAGACTCAGATCGTTCACCGCGACGAGTGTGGAAAACCTGCGCGTGAGACCCGCCAGCTCAAGAATTGACATTGGACCTGGACCTCCCATCGGAATGGGGATTCGTACCGGCAGCGAAGATGCGCCGCAGGTCGGACATTGCCCGCGAAACAGTGGAGAGCTCGCCTTCAGTCATGGACCCGAGGAGACGGGAGAGACTCTTCAGGGCCGCGTTGCGCGCGCGGGTCAGGGCGCGGGTGCCTTCTGCAGTGATCTCGATTGTCACGCGGCGCCGGTCTCCGGCTGATTCCCGGCGCCGCACCAGTCCCCGGGTGGAGAGCCAGTCAACAAGCTTGCTCACGGAGGGAGGAGTCAGGCCGAGATGCGCGGCAACCCCGTTGAGGGACGTGCCTGCCGTCCGCTCGATGAACACGAGGGATCGAAACTGGGGGACGCTGAGGCCGAGTGCCCGGTGACTCCGCATCTCCGTGCGGATGAACCGCATGACGGACGGCACTACATCGAGCACGTCGCGCGCGCACGCATCCGATTGTCCTGCCAATTAGTTCACCTTTCTAATAATTAGATAAGCTAAATATATGGCCAAGTGGAGACTGCGTCAAGACGGAAGAAATGCGCCTGCGGCGCCGGGGAACAAATGCGCCTGCAGAAAGTTCCGATCAGTCTTTCCCACTTTCCTTCCTGCGTTTCTTTTCCGCATAAAGCGTTTCGTCAGCTCGCTCCAGAAGCTCTCCGAGGCTCACGCTGGAGTTCTGGTCGAACGGAACCGCGCCGATGCTCATGGAAAGACGGTAAGGCTTTCTTGATTCCGCATTATGGGCTGCAAGAGCCGCATCGAGCCTTTTTCTGAGGATATCTTGAAAATCGGACGCCGTATCAACCGCGAGGATCGTGAACTCATCTCCGCCGAGCCGCGCCAGTATGTCCATATGGCGGAAAGTGGCGGTAAGGATCTGCCCCGCTTGTCGAATGGCCAGGTCGCCCTCCAAGTGACCGAAGGAATCATTGATCTTTTTCAGCTCATCAAGATCTGCGAAAAAGACATTGCCGCGCCGACCCATTCGCCGGGCAAGCGCGAGGCTTTGCGTTCCGAAGCTGAGGAAGCCGCGCCTGTTGTACAGGCCGGTGAGCTCATCTGTCTGTGAAAGACCCGAAAGTTTCTGGTTGTATTCCTCCAGCTCGGTGAGAACCTGCTGCAGACGCTCCTCCGCCTTCTGACGCGCGGTAAGGAGTCGGGAGCCTTGGAGGATGTTGCTCAGCTGGACGCAGAATGTCTCGTAGATCGTGCTGTCGCGGGTGCCGGGCTCGAAAAGGATGTAGCCGATCTGGTCCTCGCGGAAAAACATCGCCGTCGCGACAAGCAGGTACCGCCGGCTCACAGGGAGGAGCGTGGGCGGCACGAGGTGTACGGAGGGCGAGAAGACGTCCTCGTCACGGCCCGGAAGGACCCTTGCCCCGCCGACCATTGCAAGCATGATTTCGGCCTTGTCAGGGATGACCCATGCCTGGCCGCGCTGAAGGCGGACATCGGCGGAATACCCCACGATGAAGCAGGTCCTGATATCGATGCGGTTCAGCCCTTCCGTCAGATTGCTCATGAGCTCTTCGATCGACCCTACAGAAATAAGGCGCTCCATGACGGACCGCAGCGTCTGCAGATGGCCCAGGAGATCCGTCCGCTCCTTCCCCTGCTCGATCCTGAGAAGCTCTGACAGAAGCACCCGGGCCTTCTGGAATCTTGCCCAGAGCCTTGTGACCTCGTCAGGTGACCGCGCAAGACCGATCAAGTCCTCCTGGAGCACGATAAGAAGGCCCTGCCAGTACCCAATGTCGACTCCGCCAATGATCTCATCAATGAGCGCCTCATGATAGGCTTTCAAGAACTCTTGCGTATCCGCGAGCGTGATAAGAGAGGCCAGCAAATCGCGCGGGGCCTTATCCGGCAACGTGAGCCCTTTCCCCGAAAGGCGGGTCAGGCATCGATCGACAATCGCGCCCGCATCAGTCCTGACGTGCGCGCCGCCCGGGACGGTGGGGAGGTCCTCCAGTTCGACGACCGCTTGCGGAAGGCATCCACACGACGTCCGCAGGGCGAGGTGCGGTGGCAGCACGATCGTCAACGGAACCTGCTCTCCCTGGGCAAGTCTCGCCGCGAAGGCAGCGGCTGTCCAACCCTGATCGCGGAGAGACTGGTCGACAGTGGTGAGGGAGGGAACCTCAAATTGCGAAGCGACGATGTTGTCGAAGCCGATGAGGGCGATTTCTCGGGGGATGGCATAACCATGTTCGCCGAGCACCTGTCTCGCCGCTATCGCCATCTCGTCATTGGCGGCGAGCAGGGCCTGGAAATCCGGCCGGCCGTGCCTTTCCAGGTATGCCGTCATTGCCTGAGCTGCTCCTGCCCGCGTGAAATCTGCCTCGAGGCAAAGCGTGGGATCGTCGTCCAGGCCGCGGGTGCGCACTGCCTCCTGATAAGCGGCAAAACGGGTGCCCGCTTCCTCGTTCATCTCCGGACCTTTCAGAAATGCAATCCGCCGGAGGCCGTGCACGTCCGCCAGATGCTCCATGGCCTCGAGAATGCCGCCGCGGTTGTCGATGAGCACGCTCGGCACCCCGTCGATTTCGGCGCCGATACTGACCTTCGGTATTCCGTCGAAACGCTCGATGTATGCGCGGAACTCCTCGGGATTCTGGTGACTGTGCTGCGTCCCTGCCGCCATCACGAGGGCATCGATCGTTCCTTTGCGGATGTAATCGAAAATGACGTTGTTCTGGTACTCGTGGGCCCAGGGTGATCCGATGACCCTCCCCGAGAAGACGATCAGATTGGCATCATGGGCTTTGCTCCAGTCCTCGATACCCGCAATAATCAACCGCGCGTATCCCGACACAAGCTGATCGATCTGGAGTCCGAGTGTGATCCTTGCGCCCACCCGCTTTCCCTCAACCGCTTTCGACTACCGGAACATTCAAATAGGCCACGACTTCCGAGGAAAAGCCGGCCAGCACGACCAGAGCGTCGGTCACTTTCCGCCCCGCCAGAAGGCGCGCCCCCTCGATTTGGTCGAACACGATCTCCTCGCGCCCGTTGAGGCACTTCACTCCGTCTCCGTCAGCGTCCTCGATCAGCTCCTCGCAGAAGCTGTGGACGGCTCGGAAGAGCTTCGCCGAGTCCGTCTTGATTCTCCCCCTGAGCTTGAGTACCCGAGTGTAGCTTTCCGGCTCCCTCTCACGCCGCAGTGTGCCGTTGGAGAGCCGCGCGTTCTCCTCGCGGAAGTCATTCAGGGAACGCTCGATTTCCTTGTACCTTCCATAGAAGCCGTCGCGCTCAAAGGAGAACTTGTAGTCGAGCCTCAGCCTCTTCTCAGTGAGGATCGGGAGGAACTCGCCCTGGAAGAACCTCACATATATCATGAGATTGAACATCTCTTCCTGAACGGGTGTGGCCTCTGCATCATCGGCCGCCAGGGGCTGGATACGCTCCTCTTTTGGCCGGTGGCTCTCCGCTTCCAGGAGTCTCCGCAGATGTTTGAACAACGGAGGCATTGCGGTGTCCGGCGGCGGCTCGGTGTTGATGATGATCACATCGAGGATCTTTTGCCGATAGCTGCGCAGCTCCCGAACCTGCTTCTCGACCCGGTCCTTCTGCTCGCCGCTGTTCGTCGTCCGGGAGACAATCTCGTACTGGTGGATAAGGCGCTGGACTTTCTTCAGCTCCTCCTCGGGGTTCAAGTCATCCACTCTCTGCCTCCTGCCACGAGTGTTCTCCTGATATAGTATCAATGGTATCACAGCTGGCGCGGCAAGGAGAAGATTCATGCACTTCGGAGTCGATTACTATCCCGAGCACTGGCCGGAAAGCAGGTGGGAGACCGATGCCGAGCTCATGCGCGGCATGCGCATTGAAGTGGTGCGTCTGGCAGAGTTCTCCTGGCAGAAGCTCGAGCCGGCCCTGGGGCGTTTCGATTTCGGCTGGCTGGATCACGCCCTTTCAGTCCTCGCACGCCGCGGCATCAAGGCAGTCCTTGGGACGCCTTCGGCCGCCGCGCCGGCATGGATTATCGAAGCGAACCCTGAAATCCTGCCTGTGGATTCCTCCGGCGTTACGCGCGGATTCGGCGGCCGGCACCACGACTGCCAGTCAAATCCGACGTATCGGGCCCATGTGGCCCGGATTGTGACGGCAATGGCAGATCACTATGGAAAAAATCCGCAGATCGTCGGCTGGCAGATCGACAATGAGCTGGGGAACAGCCACGCGGACCTCTGCCACTGCGCGTGCTGCGCCCGGGCTTTCCAGTCATGGTTGAAGAAGAAGTACGGCAGCATCAACGAGCTCAACAGGCGCTGGGGGACCGCATTCTGGAGCCAGGGTTACGACACCTTTGAGCAGGTGCCGACACCGAGGATCACGCCCAACAGTCACAGCCCTTCCCTGCTCCTGGACTGGAGGCGTTTTCATTCCGAATTGACAGTCGATTTTCACCGCTTTCAGTCCGCGATCATCCGGGAGCGTTCGGCGGGACAGTTCATCACGCACAACATGATGGGTTTCGCGGACCTGGTGGACTACTTCGATCTGGCTCGTGAGCTCGACTTTGCAAGCCACGATCAGTACCTCACCGGATTCTGGGAAAAGGCGGCGGAGCGGGGAAACCGGCACGCTCGCGGATGCGCCGCGCATCGTGACGCTGCGGCCCTCGACCTTATGGCAGGTCTCAAACGGCAGAGCTTCTGGATCATGGAGCAGCAGGCAGGAGCAACAGGCTGGGAGATCATGGGCCCCGGTCCTGAGCCTGGCCAGCTTGCGCTCTGGGCAGCCCAGTCCATCGCCCATGGCGCAGATACGGTAGTGTTTTTTCGGTGGCGGACCTGCACATTCGGCACCGAGCAGTACTGGCACGGGATTCTGCCTCATTCAGGCATCCCCGGCCGCCGGTACCGAGAGCTGAAATGGCTCACGGAAACGCTGACGCCGGTCATGGGTCGTTTTCAGGGCGCGCTGCCGGGCGCCGAGGCTGCAGTGTTTTTTTCCTACGAGCAGAACTGGGCCTTCAAGATACAACCGCAGCACCCTGAGCTTGACTACGTGAATCATGTCCTTGCCTATTACAGGGCTTTCTTCGAGCAGAACATACCGGTTGACTTCATCGGCGAACAGGTGGAGCTTGGCGCGTACAAGCTCGTGATCGCGCCTCTCCTCCACCTGAGCACTCCGGCTCTGGAAGCGCGGTTTGCCGACTATGTGCGCGGAGGGGGCCGTCTCGTCCTTACAATGAGGACGGGGGTAAAGAATCAGGACAACGTGTGCGTTTCGGAAAGCCCGCTGCCAGGCGCGTATGCAGGTCTGCTGGGCATTGAAATCTCCGAGTATGACTGCCTGCGGAACGGCCCTGTGCCCGTCATGTTCGACGAAATGACCTTCTCAGGCAGCAAGTGGCGGGACTTGATCGAGCTCAAAGGTGCGAAATGTCTTGCACGTTGTACAGGCGGCCCCTATTCGGGGAGTGCGATCATCACCGCGGCTGAAGCCGGGAACGGGAAAGCCTATTACGTCGGCACCGAGCCGGATCACGCGCTCATGGCTGCCTTCATGGGAGTGGTCATAGCCGAAGCAGGGATTTCATCTCTTGGGGATGCCCCTGCAGGTGTCGAGCTTGCGCGGCGCAGGACAGGAAAGATGGACTATCTCTTTGCGCTGAACCACACGGCGCAGGAAAAAACCCTCGCGGTCCCTCCCGGCTGGAAACCGCTGGTTGGCGGCCCTGTGCTCGGCCCTTATGGATTCAGCCTGTTCGCGGTTGAAAGAGAGGGGTGACCGCAAGAGTGCAGGACCCGCTTCGGGACGCTCCGCACAGTCCAAGCGGGTAGATATGGTAAAAGACGGAAGCCTGCGCCCAGTGTGCCGCGGACATTGCTGGCGGACCTTAGAGGCGTCCCAAAGCCCACTGGATTCCGCGGGCAAGGAAACGGAGGTATGCGGGATCAGCAAGCACTTCGCTGCGGTGCCCCGGCGTGAAGCAGAAGACCCGGCCCTTTCCGCACGCATGCGCCCACGCGGCAGTGGAGGTGCCATAGTCCGATGCAGCGACCTCGAGAAGCCGCGTTGTCTCGGTGGAGTTCACGCGGACAAAGTACATCTCGTCCCGCACGGAAAACTCCCGAAAGCCTTCCAGCAGGACGTGGTGCGCACCCAGCGGGCGCACCTGGAACTCTGGAAGCTCTTCAGGATGGTAGGTGAAGCCCCCCTGGAGGATCCGGCTGTAGGTGCCTTTGTGTCCGTAGGCCAGGCCGGCGTGCAGCCCGACGAGACCTCCCCCTGCTGCAACGAAATCCGCGATGGCCCGCTCGTGGCCTTCGGTATTCCAGACCGCCTTTGACTCCGGCGGAGCAACCCGGCCTTCACGCGCCATGACGAGCAGGGAGTATTGCGAAAGCCTGTCCCACGGCACGGCCGCGGGATCGGTGTAGAAATCGATCGAGGAGCCCGGTCCCTGCACGGCCGTCTCAAGGGCGGCACGCATGGGAGCCGCCTCGTGGTAGAAATCTCCAATCAGCGCGGCAACGCGGTTTTCGATCATAACGCTGTATGATGCACGCCTTCCCATTTCGTGTCGAGGTGCCTCCCGGGAATCCGTGCTTTGCCTCGACACGTATGGTACACTATAGAGGGGCCCTTGAGATGAAACGGCTCATCGCGTTGTTCGGTTTGATTCTGGCGGCAGACTCACTTTGCGCTCAGCCGGCGGCTTTCGCCGTTCCTGAGAGAGAGAAAGATCTGACAAGCGCAGACCAGACCGTGACCGTCGTCTTTGGGGCTGTAGGGCTCGTTGCCGCGGTCGTGACAGCGCCGTTCGTAATCGCCTACGGCGGTCAAGCTCGAATCGGCCCTTTCAGGACTCCTTACTGGGCTCTTGATGCTGCAGGGGCATTGATTGCACTTGCGGCTTTGAACTTCACGTTTAATGAAATCTACCACATCGACCCTGATAGGAGCCTTATCAGCATCTTTGGAATTGCAATCGGCAGGTTCTAGAAGGCCCCCGCCCTGCCGCGGCTCGTCTCAGGGCCGCCCGCCCGAAGGAGTAATGGATGTTCAGGCACTGACGTCGGCGCCACCTTTCGATTGCGGCTCTGCCACTCACCTTTTTCCTTGTGGAATTTGTCGATGAGCTGATCGGAGGAGCGAAAGAAGCGACATGGCCGCTGCTGCGGACTGACTTCGCTCTTTCCTATGTACAGATCGGGCTCATCATGAGCGTTCCTGCAATCATCGCGGACCTGGTGGAACCCGCACTGGGGATTCTGGCTGATATCTGGCGTCGACGAGTCCTGATACTTGCAGGCGGGGTAATCTTCTGCGTCTCCGCGGCCCTCACCGGTATCAGCCACAAATTCTGGCTCCTCCTTCTTTCGTTCATCCTCTTCTATCCAGCCTCCGGCTCGTTTGTGAATGTGTCACAGATCATCCTCATGGATTCCGAGCCGCTGCGCAGGGAGCAGAACATGGCCCGCTGGACTTTCGCAGGCTCAATCGGGATGGCGGCGGGACCCCTCCTGGCAGGAGTTTCGTCCGCCCTCGGGGCGAGCTGGCGCGGCGCGTTCCTGTTTTCCACGGCGCTTTCCGCGGTGATCATGGTACGCGTCTGGCGTTCCCGGTTTCCTGCGGAATCGTCGCGGGCAGAGGACAAGGGTTGGCCGGCCTTCCGGGATGGACTTCGCGGCGCGGGGAAAGCCCTGCTCCGCGCCGCGCTTCTCCGCTGGCTGGCGCTCCTGCGGTTTTCCGATCTGATGCTGGATGTTCTGTTCGGCTTCCTGGCGCTGTACTTCGTGGACGTGGTCGGGGTTCCTGCGGTAGAGGCCGTCCTGGCTCTGACGTTGTGGACCGTTTCCGGTCTGGTCGGAGACTTCCTGGTGATTCCGATTCTGGAGCGGGTCCCTGCGCTGCCGTACCTTCGCGCCACAGCGGTCGCGATGATCACGGCATTCGCTCTTTTCCTCCTGGCGGCACCCCTGGGGATCAAGCTGGCGCTTCTTGGGCTGATCGGGCTTCTCAAGTCAGGATGGTACGCGATTCTCGAAGCCCGCCTTTTCTCCTCCCTGCCGGGACAGGCGGGGACCGCGCTGGCAGTGAGCAATGTGGCAGGGCTGGTCGGCAGCCTGATTCCACTCGGACTGGGCGCCGTGGCAGAGGCGGCCGGATTGAAGGTCATGATGTGGCTGTTGCTGGCAGGCCCGGTCATGCTGCTCCTCCTGCTGCCGCGGGAAAGGCATCAGCAGGGAGGGCACCGGGGGAACGAATAGCCCGGCGGGAGTCCCGACGCGGATCTTCAGACCGCGTCGAAGGAGACTTTCTGCCTGATGGCCCCCAGGTGATAGGCCACGTGGGCCAGGGCGCCGATCACTCCGCCCATCGACTCCTTGCTGGAGCTCGCATAGAGCTCGATATCCCTCCGCATGTCCTGGTAGCTGACCCGGAGCGCGTCCAGCATGCGCGCCCATTGCGCGTCATCCACGCTGCCCGTGCTCCAGCTTTCATTCCAGTTGTGCGTCGTCCGATCTCCCTCGATCCACCGGGCGGATGCGTCCAGCCCGAAAATGACGTGCCGCACATGGGCCGCGATGCTGGTTTTTCCGCGTATGCGGGACGCATCCGAGGCGGCGAGCCTGCCAAGGGTGCCGAACAGACCCGCATCGCTGCGATTGTCCGTGAAATAGCTCCACCGTTCCTTCGGACCTTCGAATGCCTCCCGGAGCACGTCGAGGATTTGTCCGACTACCTCGTTCACATCGATCGCAGCCATGAATACCTCCCTCGGTCCTGCGCTGGAGAGCTATTTTTGATGAAACTTCTTTTCGTACTCGTTGATCAGCTGTACTTTCGGGGCCGAGCCGCCTCCCTCGAACTCGGACCTGAGCCAGGCATCCACCACCGTCTTTGCCAGCTCGGGGCCGATGACGCGGGCGCCCATCGTCAGGATCTGGGCGTTGTTGCTCTTACGGGCGCGCTCAGCGGAATAAGCATCGTGGCAGGTGGCTGCCCTGATTCCGGGAACCTTGTTGGCAGTTATCGCCATGCCCAGGCCTGTCCCGCACATGAGGATGCCGCGTTCGTGCGTGCCTTCGGAAATGGCCACCGCCACTTTCACGGCGATGTCCGGATAGAGCGAAGGGCGGGTATCGAAAACCCCGTAGTCCGTCACATCGATATGGAGCGTCTGGAGATGACCCTTGATGATTTCTTTCAGCCCGTAGGCGGCATCGTCCGCCCCCAAAGCAATTGTCATGCATTTGCTCCTCTTTCACGCCAGAGCTCGATGATGGCCGGCTGCGCATACCGGCCCTTCCCGGCAGCCTGGCCGGCGACATAAACCTCGTGTGCCGCCGCGGTCATGGGGATGGGAACCCGGCTCTCGGTAGCCAGCGCCCTCGCGTAGCCGAGGTCTTTTTCGATCATGTCGATGGTGCCTCCCGGCGTGTAGTCGCGCGCAACAATTGCAGCCGCACTGACGTCGAGCACCTTCGATCCTGCCCATCCCTCGCGAATCGAATCGTAGAGCTGCTGCGGATCCACCCCGTTTTGTGCCGCCAGCGCAAAGCCCTCTGCGATCACCGCGAATGTCGATCCGACAATCATATTGTTCACGAGCTTTGCCACTCCGCCAGCTCCTACTTCGCCGACGCGGACAATCGATTTCCCCACCGAAGAGAGAATCGGCACGCACCTCTCGAATGTCACCTGCGAGGCGCCCACCATTATCGCCAGGGTCCCTGCCCTGGCTCCGGCCTCACCGCCGCTCACCGGGGCATCCGCAAATGCGATTCCCTTTTCCGCCAGGCGCGCCGCAATCCGGCGTGAAACAGACGGCAGGCTCGTGCTGAGATCCATCACGATTGATCCTGCCGAAAGGGTGTCCACCAGCCCACCCCTGCCAAGAGTCACCTCCTCCACAACAGCCGCGCTGGGAAGAGACAGGCACACTGCCGCGCACTTCCCGGCAAGCTCGGCAATCGTGGCTGCCTGTGTGACACCTGCCATGCCGTAAAATCGCGACTCGTCAACGTCGTAGCCGATCACCGGAAAACTCTTCGCGAGATTCACCGCCATCGGACGACCCATGATGCCAAGCCCCACGAATCCGGTTGCTGCTGCCATTGTGCCCTCCAAGGACGCTTGCCATAACATACAATCGCGTGGAGGATGTGGCCAAGCCCGGCAAGGCCGTGCCCGGCGGACCGCCGCCCCGGACAGGTCCGCCGGGGGAGCCGATGCGCGACGGAGGGAGGCCCCGATGGAGTTCAAGAAGCACTCACTCGTGAAGCTGCAGATGCCGTACCCGCTGGGAGTCGTGGTGCGGAACGGGAAGCGCTGCGTGGTGGGCGCCACTGAGGATCACGGTCCGATCATGCTCGCGCAGCCGCCTTTCCAGGAGGCAGTCGAGATGGTTCCCGGTCCCGGCGGCTGCATGGCGCTCGTGGCAGACAACGAACAGCCCGACACTCTGTTCGCCATCATGGGGTGCTTCGTCGGCTACAAATTCCAGACCGGAGGCATCTACCGGATCAGCCCGGATCAGGGACGCGCGGCGGAAAAAATCATCGACCTGCCGTTCGCCCATCGCATAGATTTCGTGCGCCGCGGCGAGACCCGATTTCTCATCGCAGCAACCCTGGCCGCGGACAAGCGGGACCCTGCCGACTGGTCCATGCCGGGAACCCTCTACGCCTCCCGTGTGCCTGCGGGCCCCGCAGAAAATTGGAAGCTCACCCCGGTGCTGGAAGGCATTCATCGCAATCACGGCCTGCTGAGCACACGGTTCATGGGCAGGCGCTCGGTACTGGTTTCTGGAACAGAAGGGCTCTTCGCTGCTGACCTGGACTCTGGAGGGGAAGACTGGGCTTTTCAGCGGGTCCTGGGCCAGGAAATCAGCGAGATGGCTGTTTCGGACATCGACGGGGACGGCGCGGTGGAGCTGATCACGATCGAACCTTTCCACGGCAATTCCCTGCGCGTTTACAAGCCTGCCGGCGGCCTGTGGAAACTGGCATGGGAAACCGAGCTTGAATTCGGTCATTGCCTCCTGGCCGGCATGCTCAACGGCGTCCGCGCCATCCTGGTCAGCAACCGCTCGGGAAACCGGGATCTTCTGATGTTCGAGTTCACCGCACCCCCGGGCGGCAGGGGAATCGCCGAGCCGAAACGGCACGTCGTCGATCACGGCGCGGGGGCAGCGAACATGCTGGTCGTGAGCCACGAAGGCACCGACCGCATCTTTTCGACAAATCAGGCCGCGGGGGAGATTGTTTCCTATACCCCCCTTTGACGGGGGAGAGCCCGCACAGCGCCCACCGACATCCCGCCATCCACCAGGAGCGTTTGCCCCGTGATGTAGCGGCTTTCCTCCGAGGCAAGGAAAAGGACCGCTCCATCGAGATCATTCGGGGCTCCGGGCCGGCCCAGGGGGATACGCTCGCTCAGGTACTCGACCCAGCCGGTGTCCTCGTAGAGCACTGCGTTCTGGGCCGTCTTGAACCATCCCGGCGCAAGGCAGTTCACCGTGATCCCATGCTCGCCCCAGTCATGCGCAAGGCTCATCGTGAGCTGCTTGATGCCGCCCCGGCTGGCGCCGTACGGCCCCAGCCCCGCGTAGCCTGCAACGCAGGTTTCGGACCCTATGTTGATGATGCGGCCGTACCGTGCCTCGATCATGAACCGGGCGATGGCCTGAGACACGAAGAATGTCCCTCTCAGGTTTGTTTCGAGAATGAGGTTCCAATCCTCCCAGGTCACGTCGAGGGCGCGCTTGCGCACGTTGCACCCTGCGTTGTTGACCAGGATATCGATCTTCCCGAATGCGGCCTTTCCAGCGGCAGCCATGCGCTGGATGCTGTCGTGGTCCCGCACGTCCAGCGCAAGGGGCACAACCTTCCTGCCGAGGGCTTCGATCTCTGCGGTGAAATCCACCAGCGCCTGCTCGTGCCTGCTTGTGATCACCAGGTCGGCGCCCGCGCGGGCAAGGGAGCGGCCGAAGTACTGACCGAGACCCCGGCTGGCGCCCGTCACGAGGGCAACCTTGCCCGACAGGTCGAACGACTGTGTGCTCATCATGGCTCCAGGATCACTTTCATCAAGTTGGGCTCCTGTTTGTGGAGCCTGTCGAACCATTGGGCGCCGTCCGCAAGCGGAACCCGGGCGCTGATCAGGGACCCGAGGTCGATCCGCCCTTTCGCTATGAGGCTCAGACACGCCGGGTATTCGCCCTGGGAGGCGCACGAGCCCAGCAGGGCGATCTGCCGGGTCACGACAGTCTGCAGGGGGAGATCCACCCGCGGCGCGATATTGCCCACCAGCACCACCCTTCCTCCCTTCCGCACGGCGCCCGCGGCTGTCTGGACTGCCGCGCTCACGCCGACCGCCTCGAAGGCCAGGTCTGCGCCGCGGCCCTCGGTCCGCTCAAGAATCTCTTTCAAGCTTGAAGACGGATCCAGTGCGAGGTCCGCGCCCAGCTCCCGGGCGCGTGTGAGTTTCACCGCGTCCAGGTCCAGCGCAATGACAGTCCCGCAGCCCGCAGCCCGAAGGCACTGCACGATGAGAAGCCCGATCATGCCCGCGCCCACCACGACTGCGGTCTCTCCGATTTCCGGCTTTGCCAAGCGCACGGCATGGACCGCTACGGACAAGGGCTCCGCCATGGCGGCGTAGGTGAAATCGACCCCTTCCGGAATCCGGTAGAGGATCCGCTGGGGAACCGCAACATACTCTGCAAATGCGCCGTCACGCCTGTATTCATCGCAGGAGACTCCGAGGACACGCCTTGTGTCGCAGAGGTTGATCTCTCCTCTCCTGCAGTGCCAGCAGTCGCCGCAGGAAATCATCGAATCGAATGTCACCCGTTCACCGACTTTCCATCCGCTCACCTGGCCGCCGAGCCGCGCGATCACGCCGGAGGCTTCGTGGCCCATGATGACGGGAGGGATTCTCCGGCCTGTGGATCCATCCATTCCGTGGACATCGCTTCCGCAGATGCCGCATGCCCTGATGTGGACAAGGACGTCGGCCGCCCCGATCTGTGGTTCGGGGACGTCGCGATGCTCCAGCTTGCCATATTCCTGCAGTACCAAAGCTTTCATGCACGCTCCCTTCGCTGCGCCCGGCCCATCTGAATATCCTACAAGGGGGTTGAGGGTGGCAAGCCACTCTACGGGTGACAAGTCACTCAAGGGGTGACACGCCATTGGATGGGAAGGAGGTTCCGCTCAGGACCGACCCCTCGAGACACGATAGAGGTGGGGTGGCTTGACCTTCACGGGTGAATTTGCTGACCTTACTATTCGCACACGCTCGACGAGAAGGAGACACTATGTCGAAAATCGCCGGTGTCATTGGGTTGCTGCTGCTCGTTGCCTGCGGCATGGCATTCTCCGCCGACAGGGCATCCATCATCTATCTCGAGGGCGATGTCACGCTGGACGGGGTGCCCGCCTCGGTTGGTGATGACGTTGCGGCAGGCGCGACACTCCGGACAGCCTCTGATGCCCTCTGCGAGGTCGTATTCAACAGCCGCAATATCGTCCACATGACCGGCGGCACGGTTCTCACGTTCGACCCGAATCAGCTGTCCCGTGGAGCCACTCTCCAGAAAGGGGCAATCGCGATGGTGCTGCGCAATCTCTCCGCGGTGAAGGGCAGCGAGGTGCGCTTCAGCATCAAGACCTCCACCACGGTCGCCGGTGTACGAGGGACGTGCTTCCTCGTGAAAGTCGAAGACGACAACAACACGTTCATCTGCTGCTGCAACGGTGCCATCCACCTGGAGGGAGATGGCGGGGCATTCGCGCAAAACCTCAGGTCATCCCACCACCAGGAGGTTCGAGTCACTCGCGCTCAATCCGGGATCTCCGTGGGCGCCGCCCCGATGCTCTACCACACTGACGCTGACGTGGAGGCGATTGCCGCGAGGATCGGCGAGAAAATAGACTGGACCAAGGTAGATCAGCAGCCCTGATGACAGTTATGACCCCCCGCCAGCGCGTCATGGCTTCCCTTGAGCACCGTCAGCCGGATGTCACCCCGTACCATGTCACCTTCACCGCGCCGGCCCGCCGAAAGATGATCGAGTACTACGGAGATCCCGAGTTCGAGTCCCGGCTCGAGAACTGCCTGGTCATAGTCGAAACTGCGCCGCAGCAGCACGATGTGCCGGGCAGGCCCGGGGTGGAGGAAGATGAGTTCGGTGTGCAGTGGGACAAGACCGTCGATACGGACATCGGCAGCGTCTGCAACACCCGCATTACCCCGGGGACCTTCAAGGACTATGTGTTTCCGGATCCGGGGGATCCGGCGCGCTTCACGGGGTTCCCCTCGGCGCTTCGGCTGAAGGGGGAGAAGCTTGTGCTTGCCTCGCTGGGATTTTCTCTTTTCGAGCGCGCCTGGACCCTGGCAGGAATGGAAAACGTTCTGGTTGCCATGATCGATGACAAGGCGTTCGTCAACGATCTGCTGGACGCCATTCTGGAGCACGCCCTGGCGGTGACACGCAGGGCGCTGAGTTTCGATATCGACGGTATGCGGTTCGGGGATGACTGGGGGCATCAGCGGGGGCTGATCATGGGTCCGGCGCTCTGGCGGGAGCTTATCAAGCCGCGTCTCCGCAAACTGTACGGGCTTGTGAAGTCCCGGGGCAAGAAGGTCTTCATCCATAGCTGTGGGAAGATCGACGAGCTCTTCCCCGACCTGATCGAGTGCGGTGTGGATGCGTTCAACCCGTTTCAACCCGAGGTGATGGATGTGGAAGGAGTCAAGGCGCGGTACGGAGCGCAGATAACCTTCTTCGGGGGCATCAGCACGCAAAAGACGCTTCCCTATGGGTCAGTGCGCCAGGTAAAGGACGAGGTCACGCGGCTGATCCAGCAGATAGGCAAAGGCGGCGGCTATATCGCGTCCCCCGCGCACGACATACCGAAGGACGCCAGGCCCGAAAACGTAGCGGCTATGCTGGAAGTGCTTCGGGGACAGACAACAAGGGATTGAAACCAGAAGACACAATCATAAATACCGCCAGCAGGAAGATACCCCGCTTTTGTAATCGAAACACTTTTTTCCTTTTTGGATCACTTTTAATTCAACTTTTTTAACTATCTTCCTGCTGGCGTTCTTACTTTATGCCCTGATTATGCACATCTACGCGCCCCGCGCAATAGTCCAAAAGTCTCATTTTGGTGAGTTTATCAAGTTGAGGAGCTGGATCTTGTTTCCAGCACCTGTCTTCTGGTAAATGTGATAGATATGATTTTTCACTGTCAGCGCAGAGATGAATAGATTCTCACCGATCTTCCTGTTACCCATGCCCTGAACTATCATGGATATGATTTCACATTCCCTGGGCGATATGCCGTACTTTTGAACGAAATGCTCCGGCAGATTGCATGTCAGCTTGACCTCGGGTTGAAACAGATATCTCAGTCCAAACAGCAGAAGCAATGCATCAGCGCCCAGATACCAGGCAACTTCGATCGGCCCATACTCGCGCACAACTGGAGGGGCAATGGGGAGAGAGCGTAGAAAAAGTTGAGCCAGCGCCAGCACGACCATTGCCGAATTGAAGATGAGACCGGCCCTCATGAATGATCGAACAGCAGGATTCTCGATTCGTTTGAAATCCAGGAAGACTATCGACATTCCATAGACCAGGATGCCGGCAATGCCTGCGTCATTCAGCACAGGCAAGAAGGAACGCGGGAACAGGTCGTCAAGCGTGCCCAGAGCGACAAGGGCCAGTATCATGACAATATGGACGGTGAGCCGGGAGTGAGAGATTTCGCGGTTGACGATCCGGAACGCGATGACCGGGATCATGTATGCCGTCAGGCCATTGCCCACCGAGGAGAGAATCGCTGCGATAACCGGCAGCCCGCTTCCAAAGACTCCGGCAAAAGCCCTTTCGTACAATCGGACAATGTCGTGAAGGTTGAAAAGGAGCACCGCGCAATAAAAGACGGCAAATTGCCTGAAAGGGAGCTGGCCCGACCTCATGAAAGAGAGGATGCTGAGGACGAGGACAGTAACCCCCAGGGAGAAAGAGGCGATAAAGAGTGCAAGGAAGATAGGCAGCACCCGCCCCTCCTAAGGTGACTTTTGGAAGTTTTATATCACAAGAAGAGTATTCACGGAATATCCAAAATGTCAAGTACGAGGAATCATATGGGTAACACACGAATCTTCGGATCAAGGTCGCTCTTGAGAAAACCCTCAATATAATCCAGCGTCCCCACCGAGGCGCTGGGACAGCCTTTGCAGGCGCCGAGGTACTTGATGTACACGTCGGTGAATCCGTCTGCATCCTTCATGTCGATGACCTCGAGATTGCCGCCATCCTTGAGGAGATTGGGGCGGACTTTCTCATCCAGCACCTTCTCGACCGCGCTGTGCTTCTGCAGAAGTCCGAGCGCCGCAAAGCTCTTCTGCTGCCCGCTCTTCTCAGCGGCTCTTTCCATCTCCGCGCGGGTTTCGGCAAGTATGTCCACCAGATAGAGCTTTCGCGACTCGTGACCGCCGGGCCGGATGCACGACTTGCAGAAAGCGCCCGCCTTGGTGTAGCGGGTGATGTCTTCCACGGTGCGCAGATCGTTGACACGGATCACGTCCTTCACCGTGCGCAGGCTCACCCGCGCGCACTGGCAGACGATCTGCTCTTCCTCCAGGGAGTCCATGTCCACTCCCTTGTACTCGGACACCGCCTTGCGAATGACGTCGTATGCCATGACGCTGCAGTGCATCTTCTGCGGCGGAATCGAGGCAGTGTCATCCACGTCGCGCAAGGCCCGCTCGACATCGATGTTGGTGATCTTCATCGCCTCGTCCACGGTCTTGCCGATGATCATTTCGCACATCATGTCGCTGGAGGCGATGGCCGTGCCGCAGCCGAATGTCTTGAATTTCGCGTCCAGGATCTTCCCGTCCTGGACAGCCCAGAAGGCGCGGATGGCGTCCCCGCAGACCTCGGCGCCCCAATCCGCAACCACGAGCCGCGCGCCGAGTTTCGCGGCGTCGGCGGCCGTGATCTCTCCGAGATGCCGGGGATGCAGCATGCGGTCGTTCACCTTTCCCGAATAGCTTTCCCACAGCGTGCCGCCGATAAGGTCAGACTTGGCCATTGTGCGTTCCTCTTTTCAGCTCACCGCGCTCGGTGAGATCGTGCGCAGGCGCGCCACGCTGGAGCGGATGGCCGCGATGGCCTCATCGATCTCCGCCCCTGTCGTGAACCGGGACAGGGACAGGCGGACGCCTGTATGCGCGAGCTCGCTGTCAAGGCACATCGCGACGAAGGTGGGGTTGGGCTCCAGGGACTCCGATGCGCAGGCGCTTCCCGTGGAGGCTGCAACGCCCTGTCGGTTGAGGTCCCAGATCATGGCCTCCCCTTCCACGCCCTTCACGCTGGTGAGAATGGTGTTGGGTGTCCGGTCCTCGCGGCTGCCGATGACCGCGACGCCTTCGACGGAAAGGAGGGCATCCTCGAGCCGGTCCCGCAGCCTGCGCACCTCGGTCTGCTCGTGCGGAAGGCTCTCCACAGCCAGCTCCATGGCCAGGCCCATGCCGACCAGGAACGCGACGTTGACCGTGCCCCCCCGCCTGCCGCCCATCTGCTCGCCGCCGTGCAGGAGCGGCGTGATCTTCAGGCCTTTCCGCACGTAGAGGGCCCCGACACCCTTGGGTCCGTGGAACTTGTGCCCGCTGAAGCTGAGGAAGTCCACCGGCGCGTCCTGCACGTCCACGGGGACCTTCCCGACTGCCTGCACGGCGTCCGTGTGGAACAGGATGCCGTTTTCCCTGCACAGTGTTGCCAGTTCCTTCACTGGAAAAATCAGGCCCGTCTCATTGTTGGCCCACATGATGGAGACCAGCGCCGTGCGGTCGGGGTGGATATGCCTTTTGAGGATCTGTGCGTCCACGATGCCCGCGGCATTCACCGGCAGGTAGATCACCTTTGCGCCCATGGTCTCCAGGAACCTGCACGTGTTGCTCACCGCAGGGTGCTCGACCTGCGTCGTGACTATCTCCGATCGTTTTCCCGTGCGGATAAGGTCGTACCACACGGATTGAAGGACCGTGTTGTTCGATTCAGTGGCGCACCCCGTGATGAGGATATCGTCGGCATCGCGCGCGTGAATACCGGCATACAGCCTGTCGAATGCCAGGCGCATGTACGGGTGCACCTCGGTGCCGAAGGTATGAAGGGAATTGGGATTGCCGTAGAGCTGACACCAGAACGGCTCCATGGCCTCCTTCACGCGCGGATCGAGTATGGTCGTGGCATTGTTGTCGAGGTAGATTCGTTCCATTCCCAATCAATATAGCGAACGACGCATATCTGAGCAATGCATAGAACCTACTTGACCTTCTTGCGGAGCTTTCTCCCCGTTGGATGAGGCATTTCAGGAAGGTCTGCCTGCCGCTGCGCGCCGGCTCGGAAGACGGCCATCATGATGACAGCCGCTGCGATCATCAGCACATTCAGGATCTGTCCAGTCGTGAAGTTGAAAAAACTGAACTGGGCGTAGTAGTTGTCCAGCGGCGCCAGGATGATGGGGTATCCGAACCCGCCGGGGCCGATTCCCTTGTCCGGCTGCCTGGAATACTCGATAAAGAACCTGATGATGC
>Ga0265316_10000997_pt1 | contig 30791 bp, 20 predicted proteins | sample 4522metaG_FD_202092 | JGI IMG/M metagenome (GOLD analysis project Ga0265316, IMG submission 202092) | Rhizosphere microbial communities from Carex aquatilis grown in University of Washington, Seatle, WA, United States - 4-5-22 metaG | ecosystem: Host-associated > Plants > Roots > Rhizosphere >...
GCGCGGCTGCTCACGCAACAAGGCAGTCGGCTGTCGAAGCGGGCCCGCCCCGCCCCGGCGCACCAGTGTGGGTGCCGCTGCCGTCCCCAGTCTTGCGCCTGGCCATGTTTGGAAAGAAGAGGGAATCCGGAATGGGGAAGGAACGCTCCGGAGAGCGGTAGGGAGGTTAAGGAAGATCTTGGGGCTGTTTGGGTCTGATGGGTGGGACCAGACTCCCTCTTTCGCTTCCACACTAACAGGCGAACTGCCGCCCGTCCTGCCCGGAGGCCGCTAAGCCATTGAAATTAAAGAGAAGATAATCTGAAATCTCAGTGACTCCCGAAAACGCGGCGCCGCGCGGTGCGGCAACGGGCAGGAATGGGCGGGGGCGGCCCTAAATCCCGTAGAAGCGCCGCGCCGTTTCGCCCAGCAGTTGTTCCCGCACTTCCATCGATTGAGCGCCGAGCGCTTGCGTGAAAGCTGCCAGACTCTCTTTCCAGGCGATATCCGGAAGCCGGACCGGCCACTCGCTGCCGAACATCAGACGCTCCGGCCCGAAGACCGCAAGGGCGTGTTCGACGAACGGCCGCATCGGCGCGGCCGACCAGGGAAGGCGCCCCACCTCCGTCAGCAGGCCGCTGATTTTGCAGAATACCTGGGGCAGACGGGCGGCCGCTTCCATACCGCGCGCCCACTCGCCCGTAAATCCGTTGCGGAAGCCGGGGCGCGCCATATGGTCGATGGCCAGGCGAACGCCGGGCAGGCGCTCGGCCAGCCGCAGCAGCGCCGGAAAATCCGCCGCCCGCATCTCCACGTCCAACGGAACGCCGTGCCGCGCGAGATCCTCCACACCGGCGGGAACCCCGTGCTCCAGAGAGCAGCAGATGCCGCGGAACCCTGGAATCTCCTGGAATTCGTCGAGCGCGATCCGGTCTCCCACCCGTACCACAATCCCCAGAATGTGAGGCGGCGGCGGGAGTGCCGGCGGATGGCGCTCCACCACCAGGATCGCGCCATCGAACCGATTGCGTCCCAGGATGCCCTTCAGGTGTTCGGGCGGATGGTGCGCGGAGAACCAGACGTGGGAGTCGATGCGCAAAGAAACTAGAAGATGATCGCGAGACCGCCGCGAACGGTGCGGGGAGTCTGGACCAACATGAGCCGCTGCCCGCTGACCATGCCCACCGGCAGGTAGCCCTGCGCCAGCATATTGCGCAGATCGGCGGTGGCCTCGACGCGCTTGCCAAATCCGGGAATCGGCTGCCGGATGGAGACGTTGAGCCCCGGCATCGGGTGCATTTCCTGGGTGCTGTACACGTCGCCTGGCATGGCCCATCGTTGGTCCGCGGTCCATTGATAGCTGGCCACCACCCGTGTCCCTGTCAGCGGCAGGGCGCCCGCCACCCGCGTGGTGGCGGCATTTCGCCGGCCGACGCGAATCAGGGAACGCAACTCATCGGCACTCCCCGTGGCCAGGCCGGTACTGTCCGCGCTCAACGCTCCTACGCTGCCGAACATCACCGTGGCCGCGAGATGATCGCCCAGGTTCTGCGTGATAGCGCCATTGTAGCCGGTGCTCTGGAAATTGCCGGCATTGAAAATCGAGTTGCCCGAGAACACATCGGGGAGAAAGTCGGTGCCCGCCAGCCCCGCCGGCCCCACCAGGCTCAGCGCCGCGTTGGTCACCGAATCGTGATACGCCGAAACGCTATAGGTCCGCGAGCGGGTCTTGCGGGTGTACGTCACTTCATAATCGTCCCCCCGCTGAATCCGCGTCCTGGCATCGCGGATGGAAATGCGCGGGAACATGCCCAGGGCGTTCAGATTGTTCTCAATGTCGGCGCTGTCGGACGGCCCGGCGCCCAAATCCGGCCGGGCATTGCCGGAGGTGAAGGTCACGTCCAACTCGGCGCCGGTTCCCAAGTCGTAGGTCAACCGGGCGTAGGGGCTGACATAATCCAGGCGGTCCAGGAACGTTACCATGTCCTGGGTGACGCCGTAGCGCACCGTCATGTTGTCGCTGATCCGGACTCTGTCGTCGAAGCTCGCCGACATGGTGCGCAGCATGGGCAGAGCGTTCTCCGCGCCCGACATCGCCGTCGCGAATCGCCCCGGCAGGAACAACTGGCGCATGGTCAGCGAGACTTGCGGACTGCCACCCATCATGTCGCGGCTGTAACTGGTGCGGAAGGCCGCGGCGGGCACGCCCGTCTGCGAGCCATAGCCCACGTTGCCGCTCACCTGCAAGGTGTTACTGCCGAAAAGCGAAGTCGCCAGCGCGAAGGTGGTGCCCATGTCGGCTTCGTTGGCCACCCCGCTGGCCATTCCGCCCTCGCCGGCCGAAAGCCTGAGGAAGCCGCGGGTATCGGAGAATACCGCCGCGTGGACCGGCGTGGTGTCGCCCGGCGCTGTCTCAGGCCCATCGGCGAAGCGCATCACCGGACGCGTGGCAGAGCCCGTGCGGAGGACCCACTTCCAGTCGTCGGTCATCAGGCTGCCATTCTCGAGGGCCGGATACGACAGTTGGATTGTGCTGAAGATGCTGCTGAGGTTGACTGCCAGCATGCTCTGCATGCCGGGCTGCACCAGGATGTCCCTCCGCAGGGCCGGGAGAAACGCGGCCATGAACACCTTGACAGAATAATGATCCGGAACCAGGCCGGTGAACTTGAAATGCCCGGCCGAATCCGACAGAACTCTGTCGATATTGCGGTCCTGGCGGTTGTACAGCAGCACCGTGGCGCCCAGTTGGGGGATTCCGAGCGAATTCTGGATGGTCCCGGCGATGGCGCCGCTCGTCTTCACGGGCGTAGCGGCCAGGGCGCGCCCGGCGCCGGCCAGGCATACCATTCCCACTACCAGGGAGGTCAGCGTTTTGTGCGTCTTCGCCTTCAACATCAGACGGCCGCGATTGACGGGTCCGGTCCCGCCGTTTATTAGGTTACCGTAAATTGCGCCGAACGTGTGAGTACCTGATTACGGTTTTTGTCGGTTATTTTCAACCTGATAGTGTATTGCCCTGGGGCAAATCTCTCCAGGCGAAGGAATTTTTCCAATGTGACCTGGCTCCCGGAGGCGTCCGGAACCTTGGCCACATCCTCGGTTGCCGTCACAATCGGATCGGCCGTGCCGGTTTTCAGCACTTCGTATTCGATCTGGCCATCCGGCTTGCGGGTCTGCTCTTCGACGCCGAAGTTGTACAGTTTCAAATAGATACCGAGGGTCTCGTCGCGCCGGAAGGTGTCCCCGATGCGCGGCCGGACCTTGGAGCTGCCGATTACGAACTGGCCCGTCCCCATGCTCCGCATGGGAACCTTTTCGATCTGGTCGGCCAGAATCATCGTGCTTGTCGACAGGATATCGGGATCGAGGCGCGGTACCGTTACCGTCTGGTCCCAGTTGTTAATATTTCCGCCCACCTGATCCTTGCAAACCACCGTCAGGCGGTAATTGCCGGGTGCCAGCGGAACGGACTTCTGGCCGATCGACTTTCGCCCGGACCAGTCGGTCAGGTACTGCTTGGGTCCGCCATCGATCTGCATGTCCTGCTCGAAGGTCTGGACGATCTTGCCGCTGATGGTCCTGAATTCCCCGAAGACGTGGATCTGGGCCGACGATATGCCGTCTTTGTTCTTTAACTGCAAGTCCTTGTTTTCGAATTGAAACGTGACGTAGGTCATCACCGAAGCATCCGTGACGGGGAAGAAATCCACCCGCACTTTGAAGGGCAGGATGTTGAAGGTGATCTTCGAATTCACCTGGGATTCCAGGTCCGTGAACTTGATGGCCGGCGGCTTCTGCAGATTGACGTATTGCTCCAGGCGAGTGAATTCGTTCATGCTTTCCGGCAACCCGCCCAGGGGCGCGGCCATGTGCGTTCCGTCGGTATTGTTGAAGCGCGCGGTCTTCGAGGAGAGCCCCATCTCTTCCATGGTGGTGAGCCCGGCGTTGGGGACGTACAACAGGGCGTCCTTCTCGGATGGGTCCATGGTCATGTGGAATTCTCCCGACATGGTGGGATCCACGAACTCGATAATGATGTTGGTGCCCACGCCCTCGATCCAGCGGTAGCGCCATTGCTGGAAGGGATAGGTGGAGGTTTCCCCGCCGCCCTCTTCCGGAGGCCGCTCATAGCTGCCGCCCGAGGAATGATCCTCGATTTCGTCCGGCGGACCATAAGTAATATAGATGCGGCCGCGGTCCGTCTTCCACCCGGGGATGCCCGAGGCGTAGTGCTCGTTGGCGTAAGCGATGCGGCGGTAGTGCTCTTCCTTGAATTCGTTCTCCACCGTATCGGGGCTGGGATCGCGGCGCAGCCAGAAATTCTCGATGAACTGCTCGCGCTCCTCGTCGGTCTGCAGGCGCAGGAAAGCCGACCGCTCCTCATCGGTGATGATGTAGGCCACGTCCTCGTTCAGCCACTTCCGGTAAGGCGTGGCGAGCTCTTTGCGGAGCGCCTTTTCCTTGGCTTTGCGCTCCTTATCGGTCATGGGCCGGGCGTTGGTCTCGTTCTGCGGGGCGGCCTTCTTGTCGGCTTTCCTGGTGCTATCGTCCTGTTGGGGCGTAGCAGCCAGACAGAGCAACAGCGACACGGCGATGCAGAAGATCGAAAGACGAATAGCCTTCATACGGCACACCGATTCCTTTGGACAGGGCTGTACCCATTTTAGATCGAACACTTTGCGGGGTCAATCCGTGAATCCGCCGCACAGTGTGGCACAAACGGCGGATTTCGCCGCCCGGCCTATCCCAGCCTGGAGTAGTATAGCGTTATGACTCGAAGAACCATGCTGGGAACGATGGCGGCGATGCTGGGGCGCGCGGCGGCGCGGTTGCCGGCCAACCGCAACGTGAAGTGGGGGCTGGGCTCCAATCTGTGGAACTTCTTTCCCGGCTCGAAGTTCACGGACATCCTCGACGTGATGCGCGATACCGGGTTCATCGGCCTCCGCGTGACCCAGTTTCCGCAGATCCTCAATACTTACGGCATCACTGCCAAGCAGATGCAGGACGAGGCGTCCAAACGCGGATGCCAGATCGTCACCATCTCCTTCAACGGGCCGGCGCAGGATCCGGCGCGGCGCGGCGAGATGGTGGCCAGCGCGCGGGCGGCCATGAGTTTCCTGAAAGAGTTCGGCGCCAAACACCTGGTGGTGTTCTCGCCCAACCGCAATGCCGGTGCCACTCCAGGCGCGTTTCAGGCCATGTGCGACGGCTTCAACGAGATCGGGCGCGCGGCCGGCGAGATGGGCTTCCGCGCGGGCCTGCACAACCACATCGGGCAGATGGTGCAAACCGCCGACGAACTGGACCGGTGCATGAAGATGACCGACCCCAAGCTGTTCTACTTTTCCCCCGACACCGCGCACCTGCACCTGGCCGGCATGGATGTGGTGAAGACGCTCGACCGGTATAAGGACCGCGTGATGCTGATCGATTACAAAGACGCCAAAAAGCCGGCGGATCAGGCGGACCGTTTCAGCCGCGAGACCATCTTCGATCTGGGCGACGGCGACATCGACTTCCCGGGGTGCCACCGGCTGCTGAAGTCCATGGCGTACCAGGGATGGCTGGTCGTGGATCTGGATATCGCGCGGCAGGGTCCGCCGGCGAGCTACCAGCGGTCGGGCCGCTACGTGGTGGACAAGCTGGAGCCTATCTATGCCTAAGCATCCCGGGCGTGAGATCTCGCGGCGGGATCTGTTGGCTGCCGCGGCCGTGAGCCCGCTCGCCGCCGGCGACTATCGCATCGTCGACTCCCACGTGCATGTGTGGAAGCACGACCCCGCCTTTCCCTTTGCCCAGGGCGCGCGCGTGCCGGCGCGGGATGCCACGCCGGAGATGCTGCTGGACTTGATGAAGGCCAACGGCGTGAGCCGCACGGTGATTATCCAGGTGATTCATTACCGCTACGACAACAGCTTCCTGGCGGGCGTGCTGAAGCGCTACCCGGGCATGTTCCAGGGCGTGGCGCGCGTGGATCCCCTGGACGCGGGTGCGCCCGACCAGCTCTCGCGGCTGACCGAACAGGGGTTTCGCGGCGTGCGGTTGAGCCCTTCGGGAGACGCCTCGGGCGACTGGTTCCACGGTCCGCTGATGCCGCCGCTGTGGAAGCGGTGCCAGGATCTGAAAGTGCCCATGACGGTGCTGGCGCCCATCGGGCGCATGCCGGAAGTGGGACTGCTGCTCGAGAAGCTTCCCGACCTGACGGTGGTGATCGATCACATGGCCGATTGCCCGGTGGACCGGCCCGCGGAGTTGGAGAAGCTGATCGCGCTAGAGCGGTATCCCAATGTGTTCGTGAAGATCTCGCACACCTGGTCGATCTCCCGGCAGCCGTATCCGTGGTTGGACGCGCAGGAGCATGTCAAGCGGCTATACCACGCGTTCGGTCCGAAGCGGCTGATGTGGGCCACGGACTGGCCGATTGTGGAGGACCGCTCGACCTACGCGCGGGCGCTCACGGTGGTGCGCGACGAGATGAAGTTCTTCGACACGGACGATCTGCGCTGGCTGCTCTCGGGGACAGTGGAGCGGATCTGGAAGTTTACGGAGTGACCGGCGGCGGCGCGGGCGGCGAGAAATCGATCTTTTCGTACACGTCGGCCAGCAGCAAGCGGCAGCCCACCGATTGGAGGTCGATGGAATCCTCCAATTGAGTCCTGTTAGTCAGGAGCCATTGGCCGTTCGGCTGGCGGGTGAAGAGTCCGGCGCTGACCCGCTGCGAGTCAATCAAAAGGTACTCGGAGAGGGATTCCAGGGATTGGTAGAGATCGAACTTGCGGCCGCGGTCGTAAGCTTCGGTGGATTCTGACAGCACCTCGATAATGACGGTTGGGTTGAGCAGCGTGTCGAAAGTATCGTCCACAAACTGCGGCTCCCCGCACACGATGACAATATCGGGATAGGTGTAAAGACCGTTGGGTGTGACGCAAACCCGCATGTCGGTGGAGTAGGCCTCGCAGGGCCGCCCGCGGAGTTGCCGGTGTAACGAGGCCACGGTATTGACAGCGATCAGGTTGTGCGCCCGTCGCGCGCCCGGCATGGCGAACATTTCGCCCTGGTAGTACTCGCTCTTATATTCGGCTTTGCGCTCGATTTCCAGGTACTGCTCGGGTGTCAGATAGCTCTTGGCAAGCGTGGACATAGGCGCGTCTACGCGGTGACCGGCTGGGGCGGCGAGAAATCGATCTTCTCGTACACGTCGGCCAGGAGCAGGCGGCAGCCTACCGGGTGGAGGTCGACGGAATCTTCCAATTGAGTCCTGTTAGTCAGGAGCCATTGGCCGTTCGGCTGGCGCGTGAAGAGCCCGGCGCTGACCCGCTGGGAGTCAATCAGAAGGTACTCGGAGAGAGACTCCAGGGATTGATAGAGTTCGAACTTGCGGCCGCGGTCGTAGGCTTCGGTAGATTCGGAGAGCACCTCGACGATGACGGTTGGGTTGAGCAGCGTATCGAAAGTGTCGTCCAGAAACTTTGGCTCCCCGCAAACGATGACGATATCGGGATAGGTGTAGAGACCGTTGGGCGCGACGCAAACCCGCATATCGCTCGAAAGGGGCCGGCAGGGCCCCCGGCGGAGTTGCTGGCCTAACTCGCGCATGACATTGGCGACGATCGCAATGTGCGCAAACCGCGCGCCCGACATGGCGAACATTTCGCCCTGGTAGTACTCGCTCCTGTACGCGGCCTTGCGCTCGATTTCCAGGTACTGCGCGGGAGTCAGATAGCTCTTGGGAAGCGTGGACATGGCCGTGTCTTCACGTTACCATGTCCACGCCGCTTCGGACCATGTTTACGGAGTGGCCGCCGCCGCGCAATACTGCGGGGTGGCCACCACTTCCAGGATCTCGATGGGCGCGCCCTGGTGGATCACGAATTCGCTTTCGCCGGTGCGCTGGAACGACGATGCGTTGCCCGCTCCCGGCGCCCAGTCGAACGTATAGCCTAGCGCAGTCCAGGGGAACTCGCTGATGAGCGATTGTCCGTACGACGAGTAGTATTGCTGGTAAAACCACTGCTGGTAGGGGGCCGGCGCTTTGCCGGGAGGCCCCACGGTGCAGCCTGCCTGGTCCGCCGCCGGATTGGAGCAGGGCCGGAAGATGACGTCCGGGCCGGGATTCGCCAGCTTCAGGCGCACGAAAAAGGTCTTGCTGCTCGCGGGCGAGAGTCCCAGCCGCTGCTCCAGGCGTGCGGTCAATTTGCCTTCGTCCGCCCGGCGCTCGCGCACGAAAGCGCGGCAGAATTCCTGCAGATGGGGCTCAACCGTCACCCATGTATCGGAGGCCGCTCGCGTCACCCAGTCGCCCGCGGCGGTCTTGAGCCGGGCGGCCTGGTCTTTGCGTACCCAGGCGACCACGTTTACCGGCTGGTCCGGCGGGATGGCGACGAGCGTCTTGTCAATGGCGGAGATCCGCGGCAGGCGGGCGGTGCTCACGGCGCGCTCATAAGCCCCCCAGCTTCGTGCCAGTTGATTCGCTTCGGACTTGGACGGAACGCACACCCGCGCGACCCCACTGATATCGTCCGGGTTTGCAATATAAGGGAAGCCGTCGCCGGTGCGCGCATTAGTGGCCAGCGCGATGGCTATGGCGTAGCGGGCATTCCCCAAATGTTGCTGGGCCAAATCCTGGAGGCTCGCTCCGGGCGGAACATTGACTGGCGTGGGGCACGGAACTGCTGCTCGCAGGCCAGCCGCTAATACTAAGAGAAGAGACGCGCGATGCGCATTCGACGAAAAATTCATTGGACCATTGTATAGCGGAAGTCGTGTCTGGCGTGGTGGAGTTTTTCGGATCGGTTAGTCCGCGGCCAACTCGACTTGCTCATAGAGATCGGCGAGGGAGAGACGGCAGCCGATGGATGAAAGGTCCAGTACTTCCTCGATCCGGCCGGCCGATTTCAGAAGCCAATCGCCGTCCGGCTGACGCCGGAAGAGGTCGACGTGAACGCGATCCGAAGAAATCAGAAGGTATTCGGCGAGCGATTCGATGGTTTTGTAGTGCTCGAACTTGCGGCCCCGATCATAGGCTTCCGTAGTGGGGGAGAGTACTTCCACGATTAGCTTCGGATTCAACAGGGTATCTCGCCGGTCGTCCAGAAAGTGCCGCTCCCCGCAAGCTACGATAACGTCGGGATAGGTGTACAGCCCTGTGGCGCTCACTCGCACCCGCATATCGTTTGTGTAAATGCGGCACGGACCCGAGCGACGCTGTGCGTAAAGCGCGCCCACGACGCTGGCTGTCAGGAGGTTATGAGCCTCTTTCGCCCCGGCCATGGCGAACATCTCCCCGTTGAAATATTCGCTCTTGAACTCCGCCTCCCGCTCGATTTCCAGATACTGCTCGGGGGTCAGGAAGGTTTTCGGGTTGGTCGACACGACGGCCTCTCTGACTACTTTACCACCACGGCTGAGAGAGGAACCGGTGGCAGACGGCTCTCAACGGGCACGACCTCCGGCTGAGCGAAAGCCGCGGATTCAGATCCCGTACTCGGCCTAAAGGGCGGGGATGGCCGGGAGGCTTGCTCCCGGCCCGGACGAGTCAAAACGATGTTACACGGTCTTCTGGGTCTCGGACTTATCGCCCGAGATAGCCTACTGACGCCGCCGCCAGCCGCGCAATCGGCACGCGCTACTCAACCGAGCTCGGCCCGCCGCCGCCGGCGCGCTAAACCGTCCCTGTCAGGCGTCTTCGATGGAGGACGAATACCAGCGCCACCCCACCCAGCGCCAGCGTCCACGCCGCGGGCTCGGGCACCGCACTCACAGTGACATCGTCCAGCAGGAACTCGCCGAGATCGTTTCCCAACTTCAGGCTCAACGCGGTGGACGAGGACGTCGCAGTGGCCACGGACGAATAGCGGGTGTAGCCCTCGACGGGCACGGCTGTCAGGCTTGCCAGCGTGGCCGAGCCGAAAGAAGCCGAGAACGCGTTGGAATAAGGCACCACTATCGCCGTATCCTGAGCCAAATACCAGGATATTGAATACTGGACACCGGGAATCGTGGTGAGAGTTTCCGACAGCGTGGTGGAATTGGCGACGAGGTCGGCGATATAAGCCTGAGAGTTCCCGCTGTTCGGGCTGATTCCGTCGAATGGGTCGGTACCCTCGACGCCGTACAGGTTTCCGAGTTCAGCCGGTACGTCGTTTCCCGTAAGGGTCCACCCCGTAAAGTCCCCTGTTTCGAAGCCGCAATTGGTTACGAGGTTGCCGGGGATCGCATTGCAGATGCTTCCCGCCTTGCTCTGTGGCGTAGCCAGAAAGAGACAGAAGACGGCACAAATAAGTGCACAAGTAGTTTTCATGGTTTTCTCCGATAGTTTTCTAAACCGCTAGCCAGTGCTCCTTGAATGTCTCGCGTGCTTCTAAGGAGCGGTCGGCCAATTCATCACCAGGTTATAGGCGTTCACCGATCCGATTCCGCTCGGGAAGTCCCAGCCTTTATTGGTCACATACGCGGGAGCGTCGGTCGAGTTCGACGTGGAAAGGACGCCAAACGTGGTCGTGGTCCGGTAACAATTGTTGAAGACGCCCGACCTGGCTTTGCACACAACATCGTTGTCGCCCTGCGTGATGTCGTAGAAGATGCAACTGTTGCTGGTCTTATTCACCGTGTTGGAGTTACAGGCGGTGGCGCCGGCGCCGGAGATTCCGAACTCGGAATTGGCCAGCGAGTAGTAGGTTACGTTGGGGTTACCCCACCGGCTGTTCGTGTGTTGATTCACCAGCACCTGAATTCCCGCCATGATGGGGGAAGATACCGACGTACCGCCGAAGCCGGCCCACGCGCTCGGCGGGCCCGTGCAGGTGGCCCCGCCGCCCACTGCCGTATTGGGATTCGACCAGCAGGTCACGTAATACGCATCCCAGAAACCATTCGAGGCGAACAAAGAAACGTCGGGAATATCGCGGACGCCATCGGCCGGATTGCCAAACAGTCCGCTCTGGTAAGCCGGCTTGGGGTACCCCGCGCAAGTTCCGCCCACAACACTGCGCGACGCTGGCGTGCCGGTGGCGCATCCGCTGGGGCCCCCGCTGCCGCCAACCGCGTTCTGCAGGAAATTGAGGGAGCCGGACGAGCTGGTAACCGCGCTGCTGTTGCAGAGAGCCAGCGGATTGGTTCCCAGGAAGCCGGCCACCAGCCCTCCGGCGCACGAATCGTTCCAGGGAACCTCCTGAATATAGGAGAGCGCCGAACTATAGGTGCTGCTGTTGGTCGCGCTCCAATAAATCAACGGATTGACGTTGTTCGGGGTGTAGCCGAAATCCAGCCCGCCCACGGAGACGTTGTACGGGGTGGAGGTGAATCCGCTGATGCTGATGCCATGACTCGCCACGCTGCCGCCATCCGCGCTCGCGGCGCCTTCATCGCCGGACGAGACGAAGATCGAGACGCCTTCCGCAACAGCTTGCTGATAAGCGGTCTTGTAGGCCAGGTTCGACGCCGCTCCATTGGAAGCCTCGGCTTCCCCGTAGCTGATGCTCACCACCGAAGGCAGGTTCGCCGTGGGACCGTTGAGCACGTTCTCAAGCGCGATGAGCCCTCCGAAAACCGTGGATGTATCGGTGCAGGCCGCCAGCACGATGGCGGCATTCGGCGCCGCCGCCGACGCCCACTCCACATCGATCACGGCTTCGCCATCGTCGCCGTAGCCGGGTTGGGAGGAGCTTCCCTGAAACCCGGGGTTGGTGCACGTCACGGCGCCTGTCGGACTCACCTGGGTGAGAGTTGCATAGGGGTACGTCCTGGCCAAGCCGAAAGTCTTCCGGAACACCGTCCAGTCTCCCGTCGAATACAGGTACGTGTCTTCCAGGACCATGATCGTCAGGCCCTTGCCCGTTATGCCGGCAGCGAATAACGGATTCAGATTATAAATAGCTGCAATGTCTCCCGGGACCAGCGCATGGAATGTGCCACTGGAGTTGGTGTAGGTGTACTGGCCGCGGGGTACCAGCAGAGGTTTGGGGTGGAAGTTGTGCAGCGAGACGATGCCGGTTACCACCGGCTCCAGCGCCGTGGGAATCTGCGGGTCGCTCATATTCGCAAAGTGTTTCGCGCCGTCCACTTCCAGATTGTGAATCTCCGTGTGGTACGCGCTGCGCACCAGTCCGGCCGTGCCGCTGAAATCGATGGTTAATCCGCTATCCGGAGCGCCATGCACGGTGAATCCGTGTGACTTCAGCCAGTTTGTGACGGTCGCGACATCTTCCTGGGCTACGCCATAGTGCTCGGCGAATTGCTCGGGAGTCAGCCATTGATGATAGTTCGGCGACTGGGAGTTGTGCAGATCGTCGATGTATTGACTGAGCGCCGCTTCCCGCTCGGGAGAGCGTTTCAACTGGAGCAGCATGTGCTCCAGGGGAAAGTCGTCCGGCACAATGCCGCGGTCGTTCTGGGCATTCGCTTCGGGGCGCGTATTGCCCGCCAGCGTCACCAGCCTGGTTTCATCGATGGGTCCGCGGATCGTGCGCGCGGGACGTCCCGAAGGCTGAGCGCAAACCGCCGCCGTAAAACCCAGCAGACCGGTTGCAAAAATGAAATACCCACGTCGTGGCAGACTATTCACCGGGATTCCTCCGTACAGAGATAAGCCTTACGTATCGTACGATCTTATACCCTACTTTTTTGACAATCAAGGTCTTTTTCTGATATTGCAAAATCTGCACCAAGAGGAAGTACCAGGACTGGTTCCAGACGCCGCAATCGCAGGAAAATGCAACGGCCTTGGCTGGAAGACACGGCGGCTGCCGGTCATTTGCATCGGCACAAATCGGGGCACACGGCAGGGTAAGGGCTGTGAGCTGTGGTGGATGGTGGGCCGGGCGGGGGCGCGCACACAAAGCATCTGCCCCACCGGGGCGCGCAATGGCTTGCGATCCCGGTGGGGCAGACGGCGCGTTTGTTTGAGGCTGTTACGCGGTCCGCTGGGTCTCGGACTTATCCCCCGAGATGGCCGCCTGCGCCGCCGCCAGCCGCGCGATCGGCACGCGGTAGGGGGAGCAGGAAACGTAGTTCATGCCTATGCGATAGCAGAACTGCACCGAGCTCGGCTCGCCGCCGTGCTCGCCGCAGATGCCGATTTCGAGCTTGGGGTTGGTCTTGCGGCCCAGCTCCACCGCCATCTTCACCAGCTTGCCGACGCCTTCCTGATCGAGGACGGCGAAGGGGTCGTTGGCGAAGATCTTGTAGGCTTGGTATTCCTTCTGGAACTTCGTATAGTCGTCGCGCGAAAGCCCCATGGTGGTCTGCGTAAGATCGTTGGTTCCGAAGCTGAAGAACTGCGCCTCGGTAGCCACCGTGTCGGCGGTAAGAGCGGCCCGCGGGATCTCGATCATGGTGCCGACCATATAATGCAGATCCGGCATGCCGGCCTTGGCGAGCACCTCCGTGGCCACGCGCACCACAATCTCCTTCTGGTTTTGCAATTCCTTGACGCCGCCGATCAGCGGAATCATGACTTCCGGAATCACCTTCACGCCCTTCTTCGCCACCTTGACGACGGCTTCGAAAATGGCGCGCGCCTGCATCTCCGTGATCTCCGGATAGAGGATGCCCAGGCGGCAGCCGCGCAGGCCCAGCATGGGGTTGAACTCGTGCAGTTCCTCCACCCGCTTGAGCAATCCCGGCAGCACCGTCTTGAGGTTCTTCACATCGGCGCCGAACTTGGCGTAAGTGGCGGCGAATTCGCGCTTCTTCTTGATATCGGCGTAGGGCAGGACGGCGATATCCACCATCAGCTCTTCGCGCTTGGGCAGGAACTCGTGCAGCGGCGGATCGAGCGTGCGGATCACCACCGGGTATCCGTCCATGGCTTTGAACAGGCCGGCGAAATCGTCGCGCTGCATGGGCAGTAGCTTCTGCAGGGCCTTGCGGCGGCTCTTTTCGTCGGGCGCCAGAATCATGGCCTGCATGTGCTCGATGCGGCCCTCGGCGAAGAACATGTGCTCGGTGCGGCAGAGGCCGATGCCTTCCGCGCCGAAGCGCCGGGCGGCCTGGGCATCGCGCGGGATGTCGGCATTGGCGCGCACGCCAAACTTGCCGCGGAACTCGTCGGCCCAGCTCATGAAGCTCTTGAGGACGCCCGACGACGGGTCGGCATCCAGCGTGTTGGCCTGGCCGGCAAACACTTCACCGGTGGATCCATCGAGCGACAGCCAGTCGCCTTCGGTGAGGCTGATGGTCTTGCCGTTGACGGTAACGCTGACTTCCTTGTTGGCTTCGCTGACGGTGATGCTTTCGGCGCCGGCCACGCAGGGCGTGCCCATGCCGCGGCAAACTACGGCGGCGTGGCTGGTCATACCGCCGCGCGAAGTGAGAATGCCCTTGGCCACTTCCATGCCGTGTATATCGTCCGGCACGGTCTCTTTGCGCACCAGGATGACGGGGGCCGTCTGGGCCTTCTCCACGGCATCGTTGGCGTTGAATACGATGGTCCCCACGGAAGCTCCCGGAGATGCCGGCAGGCCCTTGGCCAACAGGGTGAGCTCCTTCTTGGATTTGGGATCGAGCACCGGGTGCAGAAGCTGGTCGAGCTGTTGCGGATCGACCCGCAGCACGGCTTCCTTCTTGTCGATCAAGCCTTCCTCCACCATCTCGACGGCGATGCGCACCGCCGCCGGACCCGTGCGCTTGCCGTTGCGGGTCTGCAGCATGAACAGCTTGCCGTCCTGGATGGTGAACTCGAAGTCTTGAATGTCGCGATAGTGCTTCTCGAGCATGGTGGTGATCTCGCGAAGCTGGGTATAGACCGCGGGATTCCAGGCTTCCAGTTCGGAAATGGGGTGCGGCGTGCGGATGCCGGCCACCACGTCTTCGCCCTGCGCGTTTTCCAGGAACTCGCCGTAGAATTTCTTTTCGCCGGTGGCGGGGTTGCGGGTGAAGCCCACGCCGGTGGCCGAAGTCTCGCCCATGTTGCCGAATACCATGGCCTGCACGTTGACGGCGGTGCCCAGGTCGTCGGGGATCTGGTTCATCTTGCGGTAGTACTTGGCGCGGTCGTTGAACCACGAGCGGAACACGGCGTCGCGCGCGCCCTGCAACTGCTCCATGGCGTCCTGCGGGAACGCCTTGCCGGTCTTCTTCTGCACCAGCTTCTTATAGCCCGCGATGACCTGCTGCAGGTCCTCGGCGGTCAGGGCGGTGTCGAGCTTGGCTTTGGCCTTTTTCTTCTGCCCGTCGAAGACCTCGTCGAAATCGTGCTTGCTCACCTCGAGCACCACGTTGCCGTACATCTGAATGAAGCGGCGATAGCAATCGTAGGCGAAGCGCGGGTTGTTGCTCTTGGCCGCCAGAGATTTCACCGTCTGGTCGTTCAGCCCGAGGTTGAGGATGGTGTCCATCATGCCCGGCATGGAGAATTTGGCGCCCGAGCGGACGCTCACCAGCAGCGGATCGGCGGGGTCGCCCAGTTTCTGCCCCATGCGCTCTTCGAGCGTCTTCAGCGCGGCGAGCGTCTCGTCATTGATCTCGGCGGGAACAGCGTAACTGTTCTGGAAGTAGATATTACAGACTTCCGTCGAGATCGTAAAGCCGGGTGGCACCGGCAGCTTGGCGCGGGACATCTCCGCGAGTCCGGCGCCCTTGCCGCCGAGCACATCTTTCATCTTTCCATCACCGTCGGCGGTTCCGTTGCCGAACGAGTAAACGTACTTCTTCATGTTGGCTCCTATGAGTGAGTAACGATTTCCGAAAAATCCGCTATGGTGGAAAATTCCGCCAGCAGCGTCTGGAGTAACGTCAAACGGTTTAGCCGGACACGCCCGTCCGGCGCATTGACCAGCACCTTGTCGAAGAACAGATCGACCTTGGGGCGCAGCCTGGAAATGACATTCTCAATAGGCTGTCCCGCGATGCGCTGGTATTCCTCGTACAATTCCTTTTCCGGGCCGGCTTCGAGGAGGGTTGGGTCGATTTGGTGGGGCGGACCCCCTGGTCCGCGGCCGACGCCCTCGTCGGCCTTCGGCGCCCCCGCTTCCGATCCCGGAGGCGCGTTGACACCCCCGCCAGCCTCCGGCTGAATGTTCGCCCCGCGGACCCCGTCGGCCTCCGGCCGAAGACCGGCCAGGGGGCCGGTCGCAGACCGGGGGGTCTGCCCCACCCCAACTCTCACCCCGGCCTGGTCCAAAATATTGCTGATCCGCTTGAAAGCGGCGGCCAGCGGCTCGAAGTCGGGCGTCGTCCGCAGGCCCTGCACGCGCACCAGCCGCGCTTCCAAATCCACCAGGTTGCTCCAGCCGGCCGCCATGCAGGCGTTGATTTCGTCGTATGCGAAACCGCGGTGGTCCTTAAAGTAGAATTTCACGCGGTCGGCGAAGAAATCGATCAGATCCCGGTTCCCTTCGAGAAAATCGAGCAGCGGAAGTTCGATGCGGCCCTCCACCAGAATCCGCACCACGCCCTGCGCCGCGCGCCGCAGCGCGAAGGGGTCGCGCGAGCCGGAAGGGATCATGCCCACGCGGAAGCAGCCGCGTAGCGTGTCCAGCTTGTCGGCCAGCGATACAATCTGCCCGGTGCGGTGGCGCGGGATGGAATCTTCCATGCTCTCGGGCTTGTAGTGGTCGTAGATGGCTTGCCACACGCGCTCGGGCTCGCCCTGCTCGCGGGCGTAGAGGCCGCCCACCACGCCCTGCAGTTCGGTGAACTCCTTCACCAGTTCCGTGGTGAGATCGCACTTGGAAAGTTCCGCCGCGCGCACGGCGTCGTCATCGCCGCCCAGTTCCTTCACCAGGTCCTTCATGCGATCGGTCTTTTCCAAATAGCTGCCCAGCTTGGCCTGGAATGTGACGTGGGCAAGGTCTAGGATACGGCCGGCCAGTGTCTTCTTCTGGTCGGTCTCCCAGAAGAAGCGGGCGTCGTTGAAACGGGCGCGCAACACGCGCTCGTTGCCGCGGCGGACGAAGCCTTCGGGGTCGGAATCGATATTCATCACCGCTACGAAGCGCGGCGCCAGCTTCCCGTGGCCATCTTCCACCGAGAAGTATTTCTGGTGGTGGCGCATCACCGTGACCAGCACTTCTTCCGGCAGCGCCAGAAATTGCGGGTCGAAGCCGCCGGTGATGGCGGTGGGATATTCGGTGATGTAGACCAGGGTTTCGAGCAGCGCCGCGTCGGGCTTCACCGCCACGCCGGCCAGCTCCCGGCGGATTTTTTCGCGCCGCTGTTCGGCGGAGAGAATCACGTAATTGTCGCGCAACCGCTGCTCATAATCGACGGTGGTGACGGCAATCTCGCGGGCGCCCAGGCGCCGGTGGCCGCTGGTCACGGCGCCCGAATGCACGCCAGCGATTTCGAACGGCACCACCTCCCCGCCCAGCAGCGCCACCAGCCAGCGGATCGGCCGGATGAAGCGCGGGCCGCCCTTCCCGGTCCAGTACATGGTTTTGGGGAAGTAGATCTGCAGGATGATGCCGGGGAGCGCCGCGGCTAGAATGTCTTTGGTCTGCCGCCCGGCTATCTTGCGTGTGAAGCAGTAGTAGTCGCCCTTGGGTGTGGCCTCAATGGCGAGATCTCCCGGCTGAATGCCCTGTTTGCGCGCGAACCCAGCCACTGCCTGCGGAGGCGCCGATTTCGCCGGCCCCAGCACGCGCTCGCGGCTATCGGCCTGGCGCTCCGGCAACCCGTCGGCGCGCAGCACCAGGCGGCGCGGCGTGGCGTCCATGGTGACCGACTCGTGCGGGATCTCAAGCTTCTCAAACAGCAGCCGGAGATTTTCCAGCGCGCCGGGAATCATCCAATCGGGAATCTCTTCGGTGCCGATTTCAAGCAGGAAGGGCAGACTCACTGGGCCACCTCGGCAACTGCGAACTGTTGATCGGCCCAGGCCTGGGCCACGCCCACTGCGATCTTGCGCACCCGCTGGATCACGCCCACGCGTTCGGTGACGCTGATGGCGCCGCGCGAATCGAGCGTGTTAAAGAGGTTGGAACACTTGAGCACGTGGTCGTAGGTGGGCAGCAGCGGAAACCGCTTCTTGTCCGCGGACTTGGGGTCGTAAAGTTTCAGCAGGCGTGCCGCTTCGCCCTCGTGTAGATCGAACAGCTTCCACAGGGTGGAGATGTCGGCGAGCTCGAAATTGTAGACCGAATATTGCAGCTCGTCGCGGTAGCGCACGTCGGCGTAGGAGAACCCCTGAGTCCACTCGATGTCGTAAACGCTGTCCTTCACCTGCAGGAAGGCGGTGAGGCGCTCCAGGCCGTAGGTCAGCTCGGCGGGCACCAGGTCGAGATCGATGCCGCCGCACTGCTGGAAGTAGGTGAACTGCGTGACCTCCAGGCCATCCAGCATCACCTGCCAGCCGATGCCCCAGGCGCCCAGGGTGGGCGCTTCCCAGTTGTCCTCTTCGAGTTTGATGTCGTGCTTGCGCAGATCGATGCCGATGGCCTCCAGGCTGCCGAGGTACTGCTCGATGACGTCGTCGGGCGAAGGCTTGAGGATCACCTGCAACTGGGAGTGCTTGAAAAGCCGGTTGGGATTGTCGCCGTAGCGGCCGTCGGCGGGCCGCCGGCTGGGTTGCACATAGGCCACGCGGTAGGGGTCAGGACCGAGGACTCGCAGGAAGGTTTCCGGGCACATGGTGCCGGCCCCCACCTCCACGTCATATGGCTCCTGAATGATGCAGCCGCGTTCGGCCCAATATTGCTTCAGCTTGAAAATGATTTCTTGAAAAGATTGCATTCGTAAACCCGTGGGCTAGACCGCCTCCAACATCCGCGCCGTGTACAGCTTTCTCTCCGCGTGCGACTCAATCTGGTCGACCAGAAACTTTCTCAGATCGGCCACGGTGGCCGGGCCCCACTCGATCGGCGCCAAGCCGGCTACCGGTTTGCGCAGCATCTCCGCCGCCAGCGCACGGGACGGTGCGCTCAACTCCCGACTGGCGGCAGCGCCCGGAGTTCCCCTGGGGCCCCGGCAATGGCCGCACAGCAACCCGAATTGCCCGCGGGCGAAAAAAGCCCGTTGGGGATTTTCCGGATCGTCCAGCAGGCTGCCGCAACCGAGGCAGACATTCAACTCCGGCAACCATCCCGAAAGCCGCAGTGCCCATAATGAAAAATACGTTACAGCCCGCCACGCCTTGCCTTCGGCCACTGGCTGGAGCGACTCGAGCACTGCCAGCAGCAGCCGAAAAAACCTCTCGCTCGGCTCCGCGGAAGGCAGCAATTGTTCCGCCACCTCCGCGAAGTAATCCAGCGCGACGCCGGTCCAGTAATCGGAAACCAGGGCGAATTGAGAATGAATCAACTCGCAGGAATCCAGATTCACCAGTTCGCGTGTTTCGCGCTGGAAGTACGCCATCCGCACGTGCGATAACCGTTCCAGCCCCGCGCCGAAAGCGCTCTTCGGCCGCCGCGCCCGTTTGGCCACACCCCTCAACTTGCCCTGATCTCTGGTGAGAAAGCTGACGATGAGGTCGGCCTCCTTGAGCGGGTAGGTACGCAGAACGAGAGCTTCACTGACACGCGCTGGCACACGTGGAAATTTCAGAGTATCACAGATGAAAAGGAGATAAGTATTCGTGCCGCGCGGAGGGGGCGTTGGGGCATGGCGGTGCGGGGCTGTCGAAGTGTACGCCAGCCGAACAAATCCGAGCGTGCCTGGTACTTGTGGCCAACCGGCTGGCGGTGGGGCGGACCCCTCGGCGGACCCCCAGGCCCGCGGCATAGGCGTTAAAATAACGCGTTGCCCAGACGACACCGGCCGGCGTGCGATCCTGTCCTGGCTGATGTTTGGCTTCAAACTTCCCAGGGGACTTCTTGGGCGTTTGGAGGACGGAAGGGATATATCGCCAGGAAGAGACCGGGCGGGCTCTGTAGGGAGCCCTTGAGACCAATTTGGCCACAATTCGGCCACTTTAACAGGTCACCCTGGGTGCCGTGCGCTAGAATACTGCGAGAGTGCCAGCATGAGCGGTTCCAGCGGCGGTTACTGCCCCATCTGCGACAAGAGCTACGGCCCCGAGGCCAACGGCTGTCCCGTGCATGGTTTCCTTTTCCAGAGCCGTGACGCGCTCCGGCCCGATAAGGTGATCGACGGTACATACAAGATCCTTCGGCGTCTCGGCGCCGGCGGCATGGGCGAAACCTACCTCGTCCACCACCCTTACCTCGGCGAAAATCTGGTTCTCAAACGTATCCGCCCGGAGCTGGCCGAGGACCCGCTCTACCAGCAGTCTTTCTTGCGCGAGGCGCATTCTCTGGCCGCGCTGCGCAAGCTGCCCGCAGTGGTGGAGATCCGCAACGCCTGGCAGACGCGTGAGGGTTATCTCGCCCTGCTGTTGGAATACATTGAGGGCGGCAACCTGCTTCAATGGCTGGACACCGCGCGCGGCGGCGGCCCGCTGGAACCGCTGGAGGCGGTGGCGATCGCGGCTGACTTAGCCAGGGTGTTGGCGGCGGCTCACGCCATTGGGGTCCTGCACCGCGATGTGAAGCCGCAGAACATCCTGATGCGGGGTTTGGAAGGCGGCGGATTCCAGTTGAAGCTGTGCGACTTCGGGCTGGCGGTGCAGCGCATGGAGGAAATGACGCAGCAGGGGACCACTACCACACGGCTGGGGACGCCGGGGTATGCGGCGCCGGAGCAGTACACACTATCGAGCCGGGAGCAGGACGCGCGGGTTGACATATTCGGGTTGGGGATGACGCTGTACCGCCTCGCCGCGGGGCGGCTGCCGTGGGAAGCGAGCGCCGCGAGTTGGCCACTGGTCTGTAGGGATCAACCGCGGAAAAGCCTGAAGGAGTTGCGGCCCGCGTTGGGGAAAGAGTACTGGCTGGAGAGCCTGCTTCTGCGGATGACGGCGGTAGAACGCAACGACCGCATCGCGACCGCCGCCGAGGCTCTGGAGTTGATGCAAGAGGCGCTTGCGGAGACAAGGCCGGCGGTCGTAGCGCCCCTGCCTCATATGACGCTGCCGCCCATCGACCGGCAACCCCCGCCTCGTCCGCCGCGGGTGATGGAGCGCAATGAGGCGGTGCGGCAGCAGGCGGAAGAAGAGGAACACCGTCGTGTAGCCGAAATCGCGCGGCAGGAGGCCGAACAACGTGCCCAGGCCGAGTTGAAACGGCGGGCCGAAGAAGAAGCCCAGCGACAGCAGGCGGAGGAAGAGGAGCGCCGTCGCGCAGCCGAAATCGCGCGGCAGGAGGCGGAACAGCGTGCTCAGGCCGAGTTGAAACGGCGGGCCGAAGAAGAAGCCCAGCGGCAGCAGGCGGAAGAAGAGGAGCGCCATCGCGTAGCCGAAATCGCGCGGCAGGAGGCCGAACAACGTGCTCAGGCCGAGTTGAAACGGCGCGGCGAAGAAAAAGCCCAGCGACAGCAGGCGGAAGAAGAGGAGCGCCATCGTATAGCCGAAATCGCGCGGCAGGAGGCCGAACAATGTGCTCAGGCCGATTTGAAACGGCGGGCCGAAGAAGAAGCTCAGCGGCAGCAGGCGGAAGAAGAGGAACGGCATCGCGCAGCCGAAATCGCGCGGCAGGCGGTCGAACAACCTGTTCAGGCCTGGTTGAAACGGCGGGCCGAAGAAGAAGCCCAGCGGCAGCAGGCGGAAGAAGAGGAACGCCATCGCTTAGCCGAAATCGCGCGGCAGGCGGCCGAGCAACGTGCTCAGGTCGAGTTGAAGCGGGATTCCAGTCTACATCTCACGGCCGATTATCTGGGCAATCTCGTCTTCCCGGACCGGACGGTGTTTGTAGATTCGGGAGTGACGTTGACGGGCGATGTCTCGGCAAGCTCCGTACACATCTTCGGGACCGTACGTGGAAACGCCTTCGGCGAGAAGCTACTAGAGATTCACGAAAACGGCAAACTGATTGGAGCCCTTACAACGACTCGAATCAAGATAGCTGATTCAGCCTATTTCAAGGGCTCCATCAATATCATTAAGGCGGAGAAGGCTCGGCCCCAGCACTCGGACGAAAAGAGTCGAGATGGTATAGGCATGCCACATCCTGATGCACCGAACCAGCAGGAGCATGCGCCGACTGACACCCAAGTCGAGGACCTTCGAAAGAGGCTACTGGCCGACTTGAGGAACGCGGAACTCCGACGGGAGTATTTGTCCCTCAGAAATCAGGAGGGCTCGGACTCCACAGCAAAGAGGAACGCCGCCTTTTGCCGCAAGCAAGACGACGATATCGACGTCGGCGCCGGCTGGGGTTCGATGGTCGGATTATTTTCTGCCGTTGCCGTGCCCTGGGCCTTGGTATCTAGGTATCCAACTGGCCTCCCTTGGTATGCATGGGCTATGGGCGGAGCTGCTGCTTACGCCCTGCCAATCATATTTTTGTATACTTTGAGCAGCATTCCGAGAGCCTTGGGAGTGGGCCTGTTCGGGGGAGCCTCCTTTGGGGTTTTGGTTTCCTTGCCGGTCGTTCTCTGTAGCACTTTTCTTCCCTTCTGGCCGCAAGCGGTTGCTTGGGGGATTTGCTCCTTGTTCGGCGGGCTGTGTTCGTATTTCGTTTTTGTTGAGGACAACGGCGCCCCCCCACCGCCTTTACCTCGTTTTGCCTATTTCCTCAAAGGCGAAGCACGGGAAAGATATTTGGAAACCGGGACTGTCTTTCGCCCCAGCTTCTTCATTTTCTGGCTTTTGGTCTTGGCTTTCGCGTGCTTCGGGCAACCCATATTTGCCGGGCTCCACAGCCTCTTCTATGGTTAGCCCTCGGTAGCACGCGTAATTCATCTCGACAGTTTGTCAATGGCAGTTGCCGCGCGGCAGTTGTACCACAGGCGCGCTGTGGTACTAGGGAGCATCGGGCAGTGGGTCGCGGATTGGCATGGGAACTACCAATCTGACGCACAGAGCGATCCATCCGGGCCAAGAGCAGCGACGTTATTGTGCTACGCGGCCGTTCGTGGGCCCGTGTTCCAACTTACGTGCGCGTTTCGGGACCCTATCGTTTTCTTGCCGGGCGGTGGTTACAACGAGGTTGGTCCTCGGTGCGTCGGGCAATGTCTCGTCTTTGCCTTTCTCCTTGTCTCCCTGCGTTTGAGAAGTGCGAGGCCAGTGGGGGCAGAGATCGCAGTTGGGGAAGTGCGCCAGCCGAAGTCACGGTTGGGAATTTGAAGGAACGCCGCACTCGCGGTTTGGTTCACCCCAAACGTGCGAGCAGCATTACCTCTTCGGAAGACTCCCTTGAATCTTCTCCGCCTCCCGCTGGATCTGCACAATCTTCTGCTGCGTGTACTCATCCAGCACCTTGGGCGCTTCGGTCCGCATGCGTTCGATCACGGTGTTCTCCGCGGCGCCGATGCGTTGCTCGATCCGGTTCGAAAGCTCCTCGAACCGGCTCAGGCGTTTCTCCAACTGCGGCGCGAGTTGCGCCAGTTTCTGGTCGGCGGCCTGGGAGATGGTTGCCGGAAGCGCGTTGACGGCGCGCTCCTGGGCGTCCACGCGGCCGGAAAGCTGGTACACCAGCCCCGCCAGCACCAGCGAGAGGGCGATGAGCGCGATCGACAGCGCCCTTACTACCACCAGGTCCCGGCGCATGGCATCCATGCGGCTTGACAGCGCATCCGGCCCGGCCGGCGCTACGGTCGCGGCCTCCGGCTTGGGAACGGTGGGATCGAAATCGTCGTAACGGGGCATTCGTTTTTCCTCCATTTCGGCTAACGGCTCTCAGTACCGCCCCGTATCGCGGAGCGGATTGCGCAGTAACAGGACTATGTACACCAGAGCGGACTCGGCGGCGCACAGCAGCGACAGGACGCCCAGGTAGCGGCCGGGCCGCGCGTCCAGCGGCACCGGCGCCGGCGGACCGCTGGAACCTGGCCGCCTGGAAGATGCGCGGGCAATCAGGTCCTCCACCGCGGCCCGCAACCGGAGCCGCACTTCGCGCCCGAACGTCAGCGTGCCCATGGTATGGTTGGTCACCAGCAGCGCCAGGTTGCTATTCGGCGGAGCCACGCGAAGCTCCGTGGTATGCAACGCCAGCAGGGCTTCCGCCCCCCAGCGCGACGCGGCGAACCGCGCCGGAGCGCTCAAGCGCGGATAGCTGCGGTTCATGAAAAGATTGCTAAGCCTGTCGGGAAGCCCCATGCGCTGCATCAGAGCTTCCAGGCCCCCCAGCGGCTGGCCCTCCGGCCCGGCGCTTCGCACCATCACCACGGCCTCCTCGCCGGGTACGTAGGCCACTGGAAAGACGAACCCGGAAAGCATCACCTGCGGAATGAGCGCCAGCGGCAGGATGGTCATGGCGGTCTGCGTGGAAGCGCACAACGCCGAAATGGCCAGGCCGATTCCGGCCCCGGCGAAGACCAGCAGCGCGCAGGCGGCCCAGTCCCCCATCAGATGATCGCGCAGGTGCCCCGTGATGCCCAAGGTGAAGGCCAGCAGGAAGCCGTCCGCCAGCGCCAGCGCGGCGCAGTAGACCAGCTTGGCGGAAACGTAGCTGGCCACCGAAAGGCCGGCGCGCATCTCGTTGCGCAGCAGGTCGCGCTCGTCGACGATCTCGCGAACCCCGGAAGAAGCGCCGACCCACAAGCAGGCTACCGCGAGAATGAAAAACAGCATGACCTCGTCGGGGCCGTTGGAGACCACCGCCAGCGCGCCGGCCACCGCCAGGGTCGTGCCGACGTGCCATGCCGCCGCCACCCAGCCCAGCGGCCCGCCGAAGCGCTGGCGGAACTGCGTGGCCAGCCGCCGCCAGAAGGTCAGAAACTCGCCGCTCCGCAGATCCATAGTTTACGCTCCTTCAGCCCAGTCTCTGGCCCACCAACTGGCGGAACAGTGGCGTGCGCTCGAAATCGGCCGCGGCGCGATCCGCCACCGCCCTGACCTCCTGGAAGCTCCGCCGCTCGAACCGGTGAAACACGGCGCTTAGCTCGGTTTCTCCGAAATAGGGCAGGAGATCCCGCGAGGGACCGTAGAACAAAAGCCGGCCCGCAATCATGAACAACACCTTGCGGAAGCGCAGGAGCGGGCCGGGATGGTGGGTAATCATGAGCACGGTCGTGCCGCGGCGCGGCAGCGCTGCCAGCGTGGTCACCAGGTCCTCGCACGTGCCGGCGTCCAGGCCGGTCTCCGGCTCGTCGAGCAGGATCAGGCGGGGACGCCGCAGCAGGCGCGTGCCCACGGAAAGGCGTTTGCATTCGCCGCCGGCGAGCCGCTCCACCGGTGTATCGCACTTGTGGCGCAGCACGATATCGTCGAGCGTCTCCTCGATGCGACGCTCGCGCTCGGCCGCCGGCCGGGTCTTGAGCGACAACGCGGCATAGTGCTCCAGCGTTTGGCGCACAGTGAGGTTACGGAAATGCTGGTCGAACTGCGGCACCAGCACCAGGCTCTCGCTGTCCGAACTGTCGCCGAGGAAACTGCGTACGGCATCGTGGAAGAAGCCGCTCCAACGCTGCCGCTGGCGCTCCACGCGGCGTCCGTTCAGCAGCACGCTGCCCGAGGCCAACGGCGTGGCCCCACGGACCAAGCTGAACAGGGTGGACTTGCCGCAGCCGGAGGGTCCATAAAGGCCGGCGAATTCACCGCGCTCCACCACCAACGACAGGTTGCGAACCACGGGGACGCCGTCTTCGCTGGCGATGGATGACGTAACACGGTCGAGAATCAGGTCGATGTCCGCGGGTGTGCCCGCTGGCGCATCCGGCGGCCGCTCGTCGAACCGGTAGCGCAACACTCCGAAATCGACCTCGCCGCCGGGCGCGAGCGTTGCGGTCTGGCCGGGCGCAACCGGACGGCCGTCCACCCGAGCCGGATTACCGGCCGTCAGGCTCCGTACCAGGACCTTGCCGTTGCGCAGACACAAGGCAGCGTGCTGCCGGGAGACGGTAGGGTGGGCCAGGCGGGCTTGGCATTCGGGCGCGCGGCCGACGGTTACCTCAGACCCCTCTTCCAAGTCGAGATCCAGCAGTGAGCGCGCACGGCGTGCGGGCGGATCGCAATAGATCAGCTCCAGCACGCTGACGCCCGCCAGCTTGATGATGTCCCCGTCGTGCAACTCCGCGTGCCCGTCGACAGGGGTCGAATTCACCGAAAGGTGGACCTGCTTGTTCGACACGGTGAGGCGCACCCGCCCATCGGGCGCGCGTTCGACGTGCCAAGCATCGGCGGGCAACCCGGGGATCGGAAGACCCACCACCTGATGCCCCGACGGCGCCTTCCAATAGCGCTGCGCCTCGGCGCCGCCGAAGACGATCGCCTCGCCCGCCGGTTCCACGCGGCCGGCGAGCGTCCGCCGGATAAAGATCAGCAGCCCGGTGAGATTCTCGCCCGCGGGGAGGGTGGCGGCGGGATCGACCGGGCCGGTCAGGCTTGCGTCAGCCGGAACCGCGACGTCCGCCTCGGGGGTTGGCGTGTCAGGGCCAGACTTGGCCACTGGAACGACAACCCGGAAGACGTTCCGGCCAGGATCTCCAAACGAGATGGTGGAACCCTGCCGGAGGCGAGCCGTGCCGGCGTGGTCAGGCTCGCTCACGCGGGCACCGTCCACCCACGTCCCGTTCATCGAGCCCCCGTCTTCGAGCGTCAGCCGCCCGCCGGGGCTGGACCACAAGGTCGCGTGGCATCGGGTGATCTGGCCGTCCCCGGAAAGATGGATGTCGCTCCCGGGCACCCGTCCCACAGTGAGCTTCCGTCCTAGTCCGGAGGCGGAGTCAAAGACGGGAATGGCGTACCGGCGTGATGTATCGCTGGCCGCCTCGAGCAGCGGGTCTGCCGCGTTGGGGGGCACGGGCGTGCCGCAGTGCAGGCAAACCAGACGGTCGCCTGTTTCGCGCCGGCAGCCGGGGTTTACGCACTGTGGCATTGCTGTGAGCGGCAACTACTCCGGCATATCCGTTCTTGATTAGTTTAGTATACACTCGAAATCCCAGCCGAGGTGGTCTGGAAGGCGAGCGCGCGCGTCGGTCTGAAAGCGCGGAGCCGTTGGCCCCGAGTATTTCGGACTCCTGGCGTGAACAGCCCTACCCACCATCGATCGGCGTGGCTGCCCCTGAACCCCTTCCGGGAAGTTGCAGCCAAACCAGGCCCCCCTGCGCCATATCATCCACTACAGATCCCATTACTGTTGCGAAGTCCCACAAAGCTGTTGATTCTAATGCATTCGCTTGTGGCACGGCGATTGCTAACTCTATTCCCTTCGGTGAATCTACACCCGGAATCTGCGCCAATTCGCCCAGAGGCCGGAGATAAGGACGGGTAAACCCATGACCCTTGCTGCCACAGAGAACGCAACCGACTACCTACGCGCGCTTCCGGGAGACGATGCCCGCCAGATCCTCTGGCGCTTCGCCGACCGCTACGATCTGCAAATGCTGGTGCAGTCCGTGCGCGCCGTAGCTCGCGGGCCGGTTGCCCGCCTGGTGGCGGCGGGCGCGCGCAACACCCACGAATGGACGGCCGACAAGAACGCCCTGCTCCAGGCCTTCGACGAGAGCGGCATCACCGGCGTCTTCATGGAGCCGTCGCAGGGCGGGTTCATCGAAGGGCCCAAGAACCTGGCGCTCGCCCTGGTGGCGTTCGAATTGGCCTGGGTGGATGCCGGCGCAGCCACCGGTAGCCTGGCCGGCTGCCTGGCGCTTTCCCCCATCCATGAACGCGGCACCCCCGAACAGCGCGACTACTACATGTCCCGCTGCGCCCCCGCCCAGCCGGGCGAAGACCGCACACCCTGGCGCGGCGCCTTCTGCCTCACCGAGCCTATCCCCTACGTGGGAGTGGAAACCGGCATCCTCGGCGGCAAGGTCCGCATCGCCGAATGGAACGAGGGCGAAGAGCCCACGCTCCAGGTGGACAAGCGCGGCCGCTTCATCACCAACATGGGGTTCGCCAACTTCGTCACCGCCGCGGTGGAGTCCGACGACCCGCGGCTGAAGGGCACCTGCATGGTGATTCTGGAAGAGACCGACCCCGGCCTCTTTGATCGCGGCACGCCCACCCGCAAGCTGGTGCATCAGCTTTCCTCCACGCGCGACCCCGCCTTCAGCCTCACCATTCCGGCCAGCCGCATCGTCGGCGGCTATAGCATCAAGGACGGCGTCATCGTGCCGCGCTACAGCCATGGCGAAATCATCGAGGCCGTCTTCCGCCGCACCCGCGTGACCGTGGCCATCATGACCTCGGCCAAGCTGCTCTCGGCCGTGGAGCCCGTCATCCGCTACGGCCGCGGGCGGTTCCGCGGCAGCGCCGTGGCCACGCCCGGTTCGCCGCGCTACGATCTGGGCCTGCAGATGAAGCAGGACGTGGTGCATCGCCTGGTGGACATCTGGGCCACCGGCGAAGCCAGCGCCGCCCTGGGATTCGAAGCGGCCCGCGTGTTCGACCGGCTCGATCCTCTGGAGCGCCAGAAGGACGAGATCTTCGCGGCTCGCGGTATCAAAGAGGGCGGCTCGGCCCGGATGAAGGCCATGCGGCCCATCCAGGCGAGCGCCATCGAGTTCGTCAACGGCGCGCGGCCCGAGTTGCAGGACGACCCGCTGGTGCAGTATGCGCTGCTCGATTCCGTGGCCAACGTGCTGTGCCCGGCCTGCAAGCTGTGGAACACTGGCCATGGCGCGCGCATGATGCGCGAAGCCGTCAGCCTGATGGGCGGCTACGGCATCACCGAGGATTGCCCCGGCTTCCTGGGCCACAAGTGGATGGACGCGCAACTGGAAGCCACCTACGAGGGGCCCGAGGCCGTGCAGCGCCGCCAGCTCAGCGTCACCATGACCGACGAGCTGTTCCTGGCGCAGTTCAAAGCCTGGATCCGCGAGATGCGGCTCATCGCCAACGACCGTCCGGCCACCGGCGCCTGCGCCCTGGCCACCGCCATGCAGATGTGGCTGTGGAGCCTCCACCACCTGCTTAAATCCAAGGATGCCGAGGGCGCCAAGCTGTATCAAAGCTCCCGCCAGGGCGTGACCTTCCCGCTGGCCGACGCGCTGTGCTGGCTGCTCTCCGCGCGCTGCCAGATTCTGGACGTGCTGGAGCTCGAAAAGCACGGCCCCGACAACCCCACCGTAGCCGAAGGCTTGCCGGGATTGCTCGCCTTCCTCACCGACCTGTGCCACGTGCAGGCGGCACACGCTGCCGGCGAAGTGGGCCGCGTCTGCGCCGAGCTGGTGTTCGGCTACAACCGCCATCCCGCGTGGGAAACCGAGGGCTGCTCCAGTTGCTACCACGCCGAAGAGCTGGACGCCATGGAGTCCCTGATCCCCGGAATTTCCAGCCTGGCGCGCGGGTACACTGACGTGATAGAAACGGACGGCGGCCACGCGCCCAAGGCCGGCCCCTGCGTGCGCTTTGACGGGCTCGACCAGTTCTCGCGACTGCGCGTGCGCATGGATGGCTGCCTCACCGGTTCACAGCTTGCCAAGGACCGCGCCGCCGACGCTCTCACCAAGGTCATGATTCCCGAAGCGCTGGATTACCCCGTATGAGCGAGAGTGTCGAGCGTCAGCGCATGGATGTAGACGTGGTCTGCGTCGGCTTCGGCCCGGCCACGGCGGGGTTCCTGGCCACGCTGTCACGCCAGATTGTCAACCCCGATGGCACGCCCGCCGTGGAGAGCCCCTCGACCCCCGGGCTGCCGCTGCAGGTGATGTGCTACGAGCGCGCCGACGATATCAGCTTCGGCGTCTCCGGCGTGGTGACGCGCGCCCGCGGCATCCGCGCCACCCTGCCCGATCTCGACGTGAGCCAGATCCCCATGGCCGCCACCGTGACGCACGAGAAAGTGGTCTACCTGCTGGACCCCATCGGCGCCAGCCGCCGCTCGCGCATGCTGAGGCTGGCGGACCGCGTGATTCGCACTTTCCGCCTCGACCGCGAGCTTGGCATCGAGCTGCCCTACGTTCCGCCCTTCCTCCATAAAAAGGGCGGCATGGTGATGTCGCTGGGCCAGTTCCTGCAGCACGTGGGCAGCGACCTGATGGCTTCGGGCACCGTGCAGATCTGGCCCGGGACGCCGGTGGAGGAGGCGCTCGTCGACCCCGTGGAAGAGCGCGTGGCCGGCGTCCGCTTGTGCGACCAGGGTGTGGACCGCAACGGCAACCCTGAAGCCGGCTACATGCCCGGGATGGATATTCATGCGGCCCTGACCGTGGTGGGAGACGGGCCCGTGGGCGCCGTGGGGCGGCAGCTCGACGAGGAGTTTGGCCTGCCGGACGGCCACCATCAACGCGAGTGGGCCGTGGGCATGAAGATGGTGGTGGATCTGCCGGAAGATACCAGCCTGGAGTCCGGCACGGTGTTCCACACGTTCGGCTATCCGGAGCCGGAGATCTTTGGCTTCCTGTACGTGCATCCCGGCCGCGTGGCCACCGTGGGGATCTTCGTGCCCTCGTGGTTCAGCAGCCCCATGCGCACGTCGTACCGGTATTTGCAGCATTTCGTGCAGCACCCATATTTATGGCGCTATTTGCGGGGCGGCAAGCTGCGGAGCTGGGGCGCCAAATCGCTGCAGGAATCCGGCCGCCGCGGCGAGCCGTTCCTGGCGGGCAACGGCTACGCGCGCATCGGCGAAGGCTCCGGCAGCACCAACGTGCTCACCGGTTCCGGCGTGGACGAGGCCTGGACCACCGGCTCGCAACTGGCCGAAGCCGTAGTGGAATTGCTCCGCGCCGGCCAGCCGCTCACGCGCGACAACCTGCAAAGAACCTACGTGGCGCGCCGCCGCTCCAGTTGGGTGGAGAGCGAAGGCCGCGTGGCCGAAAAGGCGCGCGACGGCTTCCACCGCGGCGTGGTCACCGGCCTCATCGGCATGGCGCTGGCCGGCTTCACCAATGGCAAACGCTCGCTGGCCGGCGAGCCCCAACTGCTGCCGGATTTGAAAGACTACTACCGCGGCAGGATTCCGGATAAAGACCTGGACCGGATCGTGGCC
>Ga0265316_10001001_pt1 | contig 30663 bp, 23 predicted proteins | sample 4522metaG_FD_202092 | JGI IMG/M metagenome (GOLD analysis project Ga0265316, IMG submission 202092) | Rhizosphere microbial communities from Carex aquatilis grown in University of Washington, Seatle, WA, United States - 4-5-22 metaG | ecosystem: Host-associated > Plants > Roots > Rhizosphere >...
CTACGACATCGAGGTGGACCCCGAGACGATGACCGTAGCCTGGTCCAAGACCCTCGGCCTCGCGGATAGTTTTGCATTGCCGGTCTACGACGCAGCCTATCTAGAGCTGGCATTGCGACGGGGGCTGCCGCTGGCGTCGTTGGATGATTCGCTACGCCGGGCGATGCAGAAGGCCGGCGGCCAGACGTTTCCCTAGGGGGTGGCGCTCCAATATGTCGGCCGAATGAATGCCCAGCAGATCGCACACAAGTCCAGTATCGAGGAAATACAGCCGCGGGCGGCTGCGCAGGCACCTACGAAAACTCTTGTGATGCGGCCTCAGCGCGGCCACCAGAAACGCGATCTCCAGAGCATGAAGCCACCCACGAGCCGTCGGCTGCGTGATGCAGGCGTCGGCGGCCAGGTCGCTCAGGTCCGTGAACCCTACGTCCCCGGGTCCGCCCTGACACGGGCCCGGCGAGCACGCCACCCGCGCTGCCATTGCGACCAGTCGCACCTATCATCGACGGTCACCAAACGCAGCCCCGCCAAAACCTCTGGTGAGCATGCCCTTGAACTCGCTCGCCCATTCCTCCTTGTCGCACATTTCTCAGTAGACTCCGCCTCCCAAGCAGGCCCAGCTCGTTGCCGTCAGGTCGGGGGTTAACTGCGCTACTGCTTCAGCAAGCCCGCCAGCAGGTCCGCGTACCTGGCCGCGAGCACAGGGCGGGAGTAGTTGGCCTCCGCGTAGCGGCGGCCGTTCTGCCCGAAGGCTTCGAGGCGAGCGGGATTGGCCGCGAGGTCGCGTAAGGTGGCGACGAAGGCATCCACATCCTCTGGCGGCGAGAACACGCCGGCCTCTCCGCGTTCGATGATGCCTCTCGATTCGCCGTCCACTGTGGTGTGGATGGCTCGCCCCGCGCCCATGAACTCGAAGATCTTGGACGGAATCACGGTGGTGAACAGCTGCTTCCGGCGAAGCAGGACCAAGCAGACATCGGCCGCAGCGTAGACCTGGGCGATCTCCTCGCGAGGCCGCTGGTCCCAGAAGATCACGTTCCGGATTCTCTCACGTTCCGCCCGAGTTCGCAGATCGGCTTTTTCGGCGCCCTCGCCGACCAGTAGGAAGGTGATGCCTTCGTCTGCCAACCGTGGTGCGGCGTCGAGGATCATGCCGAGCCCATGGGCCATGCCATGCGTGCCGACGTAGGTCGCAATGAACCCTGAAGGCAACCCAAGGTGATCACGCGCCGCCTGCCTGTCCCTTGGTTGGAAGAGCTGGAGGTCGACGCCGTTTGTGATCACCGATATCTTGGTGCGATCGATCTTGCGCGCGGCGATCTCCTCCACGAACGATTCCGTGACCACGACCAAGTGCTGGGCGGCGCGGTACAGAAACAATTCGATCTGCTCCAAGGCCTTTACCGCTAGCGAATCGGCGGTCATGGCGCCGACCGCGACGATGCTGCGGGGCCACAGATCGCGAACCTCGAACACGAACGGTACGCGATACACGCAGGAGAGCCAGTAGCCCGCAACGGCTGTCAGAAACTGAGGCGACGTTGCCAGAACGAGATCCGGCCGCTCGGCCACCCAGGGTCCGACCAGGCTGGCACTCGCTCCAAACGACAGGTAGTTGGCGACCCGCTTGGCGAATCCCTTGTTGGCTGCGGCGTAGATGGGGACGCGCAGAACCTGGATGCCGTCGACGATCTCGCGCTTTAGCCACTGGCCGCGGTACTCGGGCGGAATCACGCCGGTCGGGTGATTGGGGAAACCAGTTAGGACTGTGACCTGATGGCCCAGGTGGACCCACTCGCGCGACAGCTCGAACACGCGCGCCGCCGGGGCTCCCATCTCCGGGGGGAAATACTGGCTGACGTAGAGGATTTTCACGGCAGTAGCTCCTCCACTGCGAGTCGTCGGGAATGGTCACCGGCAGCGATGGTCAGCTCGCCAGTGCTGTCGGAAACGCGGACGCCAGGCGCGACGAGTGCGTACAGCAGGCGCCCGTCCTGTGCGGGCGACAATGTCAGCGAAAAACGCCCGCGCCCTCGGCCGAACCCGTCCGCAACCCATCCCGGCCGGTCTGGATACTCTCCGCGCACGGCCTCGATGAGCTTTCCCTGCAGAACGACGACCTCCAGCTCCTGGCCTTCCGATTGGATTCGGTAACCATCGGTGCTGGCGACGACGTTCCATTCCGGCGCCAACGGTAGGACAGCGATAACGTTTGCGCTGGTCCTCGTGCGCACGACCTCGTCGCCAACGACCAGCACGTGGCCGGGCCAGAAGAGCAACCGCCGGCGATGAAGCCAGCCTTCGTAGGACGTGGCTTGTCCGCGCAAGAGCCAAGCTCCCGTCCAGGGCGAGGACTTGCCGAGATAGACAGGCCGTGCGCGGCCGCCTACGCGGAACGAGGCCCACGGCTCGTCGGCGCCGCGACCATCCACCTGCACCGTGGCGTGTGCGGCCGCCGAGCGCTCGAAGGCTCGCACATTGCCAGCTGCATAGGTGGTCACGCCGGTGTCGGTGACGACCGAAACCCCATTCCACACGAGCTCGAACGAGAGCGCGTCCGCGTGACCGTGACCGGGCTGATGATCGGGACCGATGAGACCGTGCTCGAACAGCAACTCGCATTTCTCATCGCGAAGGATTGTCCAACCGGTGTCGGGCAGCTCGACGATCGGCGGAGGTTGGCTGTGCACGGGCGTCACTTCGGCGATGTTCGACAATGCGTGGAGCGTGGTCGGCGTTGGCAAACCATCTGGTGCGGCGTCGTTGAGCCACGGATAGCTGCCATCGGCGCGCCGAACCCAATCCGCCCAGCGCAACATGCGAGCCAAGGTCGCGCCGACGTCAAGCTCGCGACCACGTGCGCGGTGAAGCGCGAGCGCAAGAAGGGCGTCGTGCAGGACCACGACATGGTACTGCGCCGTACGCTCCGCATAGCCGCCGTCGGGCAGCACTTGGCGTTCCAGCTCCCGCTCCATCATGCGGGCAGCGCGCGCGCCGACTGCCTCGGAGTCCACGGTATCCAGCGATGCCGCGGCCGCCACCACGGCGCAGAGATCGCACAGCAGGTGATTGCCCAGCAGGTGACGTTCCAGGTGCGAGGCGACGAAGCGCATCTGCGCCGCCAGCCATGGCGCCCAGGTGTCGCGCAAGGCGGGCGCGATGGCCGAGGCCATGCACCAATTCAGTAGCCGCCGGGCGACGGGATAGGGCTCCCACGCAGCGCCACAACAAGGCGGGTTGTGCGCAATCCAGTCGTCAACCAGGGACCGTGCCTCGTCAACGTTTGCCAAGGCCAGCGGCACCAGCTCGGCATGATAATGGCGCTGGTAGCGCCATAGCCTGCTTTGCCCTACGCCTCGCCAGTCATCTCTGGCCGCTCGGATGCCGTGGTACTCGACGAATCCCTGCCGCCAAAGTTCCGCGGGGCGCGGGTCGATGCCCGCGATGTCGAGCACTGGCAGCGCGGCGCCGCGCGCGGCAGCATCAGGGCGCACGCACAGGGATCCCAGGGCCGGCACGCGGTTGTGGGCTTGCAGGCGCACGACATGCACCGGACGCCATGCGATCTGGGATGGCCGCAGGTGGCGCAAAGTGCGCGCCAAGGTGAAGAAGCGGTCCGGAAGGTTCATATCCACGACTTCCGCGTAGACCGTCTAACCGATCTTCCTCGGTAGTCCGTCGTGCAGAGAATCCATGGCCGCGAAGGTCGCGCGGCTGACGGCAGCCAGCGTGGGAAGATCGATGGGGAAGGCGCCACCATTTCGAATCGCCGCGACGAAGGCCTGCATCTCCGCCGCATGTCCCTTGTCTTGCATCAGCTTGCGGATCACGCGCCGCTTGCCGGCCCGGCGTAGCTCGAGAACTCGGAAGTCCTCCAGCACGGCCGACGCGCCGTCGCCCATGACTTCCAGGCGCTCCTTACCTGCGCTGGCGTCGCCGCTAGCCACATAGGCGATGGTGCACAGCGAGCCGTCGCCAAACCCGACGGTGACGAGTGCGTTGTCATCATTGCGCGCGCTCGTCCCTGGCGCCACGCCCTGGCAGTGCACGCTAATCGGCGGCGCCCCGGCCAGGTACGCAGCCAGATCGATGAAGTGGCAGACCTCGCCGATGATGCGACCGCCGCCAATCGCCGGGTCATGGATCCACGACTCGGCGGGGATTGCGCCCGCGTTGACCCGATAGCACATCACCAGCGGTGAGCGCCGTCCGGCCAGGAAGGCCGAGAGCTCGCGCGCGAGCGGCGAGAAGCGACGATTGTAGCCCACAAGCAATATCTTCCCCGCCCCCTCGCGCACGGCCAGGATTTCGTCCAGTTCCTCGGGGCTCAGCGCCAGCGGCTTCTCGACGAAGACATGCTTGCCCGCCTGGAGCGCCGCGATGACCTGGCTGGCGTGGAGGTTGTGCCGGGTCGCGATCACCACGGCCGTGCTTGCACCGCCCAGCACGCTGCCGGCGTCTGTGGAACAGGATGAAAATCCGAACTTGTCCGCCAGGTGCCGCGCCGACAATCCGCGCGCCGAAACGATGGTGTCCAGCCGCACGTTCGGGATCTTGGCCAGCGCCGGAACCAACACGCCGGAGGCGAATCCGCCCGCGCCCACCACGGAAATGCGCACATCCCCGTGGACGGGCTGGCCGCACCCCGGGATCTCGACCGAGCGCGGGGGAGTCTCGCGCGCAGGGTAGGTAAGGATGATGCCCAGCGCATCGGCGCCGCTCGCGATGACCTGGTACGCCTCTTCGGCGCGCTCGATGGGAAAGCGATGGGTGATGAGCGGCTGCAGGTCCAGCCGGCCGGCCGCGCATTGTCCGAGGAACGCCTCCATGTTGCGTTGCTCGGTCCAGCGCACGTAGCCGATGGGGTAGTCGATTCCGGACTCTTCGTAAAGCGGGTCGTAGCGGCCCGGGCCATACGAGCGCGAGAGGAAGAACGACAACTCCTTGTCGTAGTAGGGACGCCGCGGGATCTCCATGCCGACGGCGCCCACCGCGACGACCCGGCCGCGGTCGCGGCAGATCTCGCCAGCGAGCTGCACCGGATCGTTTGACGACGTCGCGGCGGTGATGAGCACCCCGTCGGCCCCCCGCCCCGCCGTCAGCGCGGCGGCCCGCGCCGCCACGTCGTCGGAACGCAGCACGGCCGCGTCAGCGCCCAGTTTTCGAGCCAGCTCAACCTTAGCCGGATCGAGATCGATCCCGAGCACGCGACCACCGGCTGCCTTGACGAGCTGGACAGTGATCTGTCCGATGAGCCCCAAGCCGATGACGGCGAACACCTCGCCAAGCGCCACGCCCGCGATGCGCACTCCTTGCAGCGCGATCGCGCCGACCGTGACGAAGGCCGCGACTTCGTCGGGGACTTCGCTGGGGACCAGGGCGCAGAGATTCTGCGGGACCAGGTTCACCTCGGCGTGATTGGCCACCTTGGCTCCCGCGCACGCTACCCGTGCACCGACATCAATGCCGACCACGCCATCCCCGACGGCGACCACCGTGCCCACCGAGGAGTACCCGAGCGGGATGGGCTGCTCCAGCTTGCTGCGCATGGCCGACACCGTCGCCGCAATGCCATCGCGGCCGATGCGCTGGATGGCCTTCTTCACGAGATCGGGCCGGTCGCGCGCCTTTCCGATCAAGGACTTCTTGGCCAGGTCCATGACCATCTTCTCGGTGCCGTAGGAGACCAGCGACGCCGCGGTTAGGACCAGGACAGACCCTGGCCCTACGCCGGGCGCGGGAACATTGGCGACCTTCAGTTCGCCGGTTCGGTAGGATTGGATGACTTGTTTCATGGGGGAAGTCGCTTGCAGACCGACCGGAGGATACCACGGTCATGTCTCTCTCTTGGGTTCCACTGCGACCCACCAGGGAGGCTAGGCTAGATGGCTAGGCCAGGCGTCTGGTCAGCGCAGTCACGATGCGTTCAGCGGCGTGGCCATCCCAGAGATCTGGCACCCGACCACGATGGTCGCCACGGAGAGCCGCAGTCGCTGCTGCCAGGATCTTGCCGGGATCCGTACCGACCAGCACGTTGGTGCCCTCGTCGATGGTAATCGGCCGTTCGGTGTTCTCCCGCAGGGTCAGACAGGGGACGCCGAGGACCGTGCTCTCCTCCTGCAGGCCGCCCGAATCGGTGAGCACCATGCGTGCGCCCGAGGTCAGGGACAGAAACTCAAGATATCCGAGAGGGTCGCACAGCACCAAACCCTTGGCCGCATCGATGGTGGCTTGCATACCCGAGGCTTGGATTTGCTTGAGGGTGCGTGGATGCACCGGAAACACCACCGGCAACTCGTGCGCGATTTCTGCAATGGCACCCATGATGCGCGCGAAGGTCGCAGGCGCGTCGACATTCGACGGACGGTGCAACGTCAGAACGGCGTAGCCTCTGGGAGGCAACCCAAAGGACCCAGGGACATCGAGCGCCCGAGCGCGTGGCAGATGCACCATCAGAGTGTCGATCATGACATTGCCGACGAGCTCGATGCTATCGGCAGGGCAGCCCTCGGCGAGGAGGTTGCGATCGGCGTCTGGGGACGGGGTCAGCAGGAGGTCGACCACCGTATCCGTTACCGCGCGATTCACCTCTTCCGGCATGGACCAGTCGCCAGAGCGCAGGCCCGCCTCGATGTGTGCACAGTAGATGCCCATCTTGGCGCACACGATGGCAGCGGCCATCGTGCTGTTCACATCGCCCACCACCAGAACAGCCTGAGGTCGGTTAGCGGTGAAGAACTCCTCCAGCCCAACCATCACGGATGCGGTCTGCGTTGCATGCGTGCCCGAGCCGACGCCAAGGTCGATTGCTGGGCGCGGCATGCCAAGGTCCTCGAAGAAGACCTTGTACATCGCCTCGTCATAGTGCTGCCCAGTGTGGATGATTGCATGCGGAATCCCCGCATGTTGGAAAGCGGCATGTACCGGTGCCGCTTTCATGAAATTCGGTCGTGCGCCGACGACGGTGTAGATCACAGCGGGTAGATTATCGCAGGCTCACGAAGAAAGGTATGGTCCTGCAACCGCGAGCTTCCACTGCGGAGAGGGACCGTGCCATCCTTCACTCGCGTATACTTCGCCTGAATTCTCGATTACCCAAGGATGCTACCGATTACCAACGACCAAGATGACTGATGCGCTGCTTCGCACCGTTTCGAGCTATGACAGTCCCGATCTGAAGTCCGTGGTGAGGGAACTGGTCGGGTTCGATGCATCCATCGTCGAGTGGCTCGGGCAGGCCGATCCGTCGCGACTGGTCGTCGTCAAGCCGAACTGGGTCCAGGAATCGCGCCAGGATCGCCCGGACGTCTGGGAGCCAGTTATCACCCATCCGTCGTTGATTCTGGCCATCGTCGAGATTCTGGCCGACCTCATGAAGGGGGCTGGGACGATTTGCCTTTGCGACGCCGTGCACACCTACGGCGATTTTGCAGCAATCACGGGTAGGGGAAATCTGCTGGGCCACCTCGAAGAGGTTCGCACGGGTTTTCCATCTCTCAGGATTGAAGTCGTCGATCTTCGACGTGAGGTTTGGATTGTCCGCGAGGAGGTTGTCGTTGAACGACGGCCTAACCTTCCAGATGCGCGCGGATACGTAAAGGTCGATCTGGGGTCAGGCAGCCTGTTTGAGGGATACCCTGGCGAGGGGCGGTACTACGGGGCGGACTACGATCACGCCTGCGTGAATCAGCACCACGGCCTAGGAAGGCATGAGTATTTGCTCGCGGGATCGCCCATGAAGTGCGACCTCCTCGTAAATGTCCCGAAGCTCAAGACGCACAAGAAGACAGGGATAACGGGTGCCCTGAAGAATTTGGTCGGGATAAACGGCGACAAAAACTGGCTACCGCACTTTGTCCAGGGAACGCCCAGGCAGGGCGGTGACGAATTCTCAGACTCCTCGATGAAGTTCCGACTGGAAAGGCGGCTGAAGAAGATCGGGCAGCGGGCTGCGCTCAAGATCCCATTCTTGGGAGCCTGGGCGTATCGCAAGAGCCGAAATATCGGCAAGCACGTGCTTGGCGATAGCTCGAGCACAGTACGCGGCGGCAACTGGGAGGGCAACGACACTTGCTGGCGGATGGCCCTGGACCTCAACCGGGCTCTCCTATTTGCGGACGCGGACGGACGAATGGGCGAGCGTAGAAACTCCCTCCGCTACTTGGCCATTATGGACGGGATCGTAGGCGGTGAGGGGAACGGGCCCCTTTGCCCCGATCCAGTTCCATCGAACGTGCTCATCGCCGGATCCAATCCGGCAATTGTGGATGCCGTCGCCGCGCAGACTATGGGCTTTGAGCCGGCTCGGCTGCCGATTGTGTCGCAGGCCTTCGCGCGGCACCGTTGGCCGATAGCCGACATGTCCCCAAACGAGGTAAGAGTCAGCGACGAGAGAGCTGGGAAGGATATTGCGCTGTCAGATGTGGCGCCGGCTGTCCTTCAGGGATTCCGGCCCCACTTTGGGTGGCCGAGCTTGAGGCGGTCAACGTGAACTTCGCATTCCGCCGAAAGGTCTACGAGGGGCTTCCTGGCTGGCTGAAGGCGCCCGTGCGGTGGGTACCCTTTGGTGTGTGGGCCGGCAAGGCGTATCGCGCAACCCTTGCCAGAAATACTCTGTTCGAACGGGCGGACCGGTCCACGATTCGGACCTTCCAGGCAGCCAAGCTCCGCCGCATCTTGGAATTCGCTGTAGACCAGGTTCCAGCCTACCAAGCCATGAAAGGGAAGGTCCACCGGCTTGAGCCATTCGAGGCCTTGCGGGAGTTTCCGCTTATCGAGAAAGACACGATCCAGCGGGAATTCAGCCGATATGTGCCCAGGGACATCGATCGCATCCCGCACTATGAGTGCACGACGGGAGGAACGACGGGAAATCAACTTAGATTCTTCCTGGACAACCATTCCCAATCAATTGAGACCGCGTTCATGCACCGCCAATGGGCTCGGGTTGGCTACTCGCCACGCTCGCGAAAGGCGACATTTCGCGGTGTAGAATTCCGCAACCTTCGAGAGGGAGTCTACTGGCAAGAGAATCCCATCTACAATGAGGTGCAGTTCTCGCCATTTCACATGAATGAGAAGACGCTAGGTGGCTACATCGATCAGCTGTTTCGCTATCGGCCAGAGTTTCTCCACGGCTATCCTTCTGCCATCAGCCTGCTGGCTGAATACGTCGTACGGCACGGAATAGACATGCGAGGTCTGGGCCTGAAGGCGGTGCTTCTGGGGTCTGAAGGAACCGAACCCGGCCAGCGCCAAGCTATCGCGACAGCATTCCGTGCCCGGCCATACTCATGGTATGGCCACAGTGAAAGACTCTTGCTCGGCGGCGAATGTGAGAGGACCGAGGCATACCACCACATCCCCGACTACGGCATCCTCGAGATAATCGATGACCAGGGGCAGGCGGTCATAGAGCCTGGCCAGGAAGGTGAGTTGGTCGGCACTGGTCTTTGGAATTGCGCCATGCCGCTCATTCGCTATCGGACGGGCGACCGTGGCCGGCTGCTAGAGACCCGGTGTGACTGTGGACGCCATTTCGATAGATTCGACCGTGTGCAAGGACGCTGGCAACAGGAATATGTCGTCGGACGATCTGGAAGCCGCATCTCCATCGCTGCCCTGAATGTGCACGGGCCATTCTACGACCATGTTGTGCGCTATCAGTATGTGCAGCGTGTGCCGGGGCTCATGGAGCTTCGCTTGATGACTGCGCCCGGCTTCAGTGATGACGACATGGAGGGCCTGAAGCGCGCATTTGCAGCCAGGGCGGGCGATGAGCTTGAAGTCACGATCAAGATCGTGGACGACATTCCCTTGACCGCTCGAGGAAAGATGCGGCGTGTGTTGCGCGAGACGCAAGCGCGAGAGTGAATTCCCATCATGAAGATCCTCACTTTCTTGGACTACTATCTGCCTGGATTCAGGGCAGGGGGGCCAGTCCGAACCGTCAGCAGTATGGTGAGCCTCCTCTCCGGGCGCTTTGATTTTCTGATTGTCACGCTTGACCGGGACTTTGGTGACCACGAGGCCTACCCTAGTGCTCGCCCCAACGAGTGGGTCCAGGTGGGCTTGGGCAAAGTCCTCTACATACCGAAGCGTGATCTTGGCATTGCGACCTTGGTGCGTATTGTGCGGTCGACGAAGCCAGATATTCTATATGCCAACAGTTTCTTCTCTCGGACCACGATCCGTCTGCTTGTTGCGCGGCGCTTTGGCTGGCTTGGCTCTATCCCAATGGTGTTGGCTCCTCGTGGTGAATTCTCCTCTGGGGCACTGAAGCTCCGGCGGGGACGCAAGCAGACCTTCATTGCGCTCGGCAGCCGTTTGGGCCTCTTCCGAAATCTGCTGTGGCAAGCGAGTACGGAGTTCGAGCGGCATGACATTCTTCAGGTCTTCGGCGGCCACCAGGAGGACACGGTGCCTCGAAGTATTGGGATTGCGCCAGATCTTTTCGAGCCACACGATCACCGACAGGATCGGTCCAATGCGCCCAAGACGAGGGGGCGTGCCCGATTTGTTTTTCTGTCGAGGATCTCGCCGAAGAAGAACTTGCGAACGGCGATTGAGCTGATCGGTCTTCTTTCGGGAGATGTATCCCTTGATATCTATGGAGGCATCGATGACCAGAGGTACTGGCAGGAGTGCCAGGCCGCAATCTCGAGGGCAGGACCTGGCATCAGGATTACATGGCATGGATGCCTCGAGCCGAACAGGGTGATCGATGTGTTTGCTGGCTTCGACTTCTTTGTGTTCCCTACACTCGGGGAAAACTTCGGACACGTCGTACTCGAATCGCTCAGAGCAGGGTGCCCTGTGGTTCTCAGTGATACGACACCATGGGAGCGAATCGAAGCCGACGGTGCTGGCTGGGTTCTTCCCTTGGCTCAGCGTGATCGATGGAGAGAAGTGCTACGAGGTTGTGTCGACATGGACGAGGAGAGTCATGCAGCTATGAGAGAGAGTGCTCGGTGTGCTGCCCATCGTTGCAACGACCAGGACTCGGCGCTGGTGCAGAATGTGACATTGTTCGAAGCCGCCTTGGGCATGCGTTCGGTCTGATTTTGAACACGGTCCGATGTTGGCCCTTTCCGTGCCCCAACACATGGTCCAATTGAGCATGGTGCGACGTGAAGCCGAGCCGCGGAAGGTTACTTGAACTCTATGCCAGAATCCTCCAAAACTCAGCGCGTTTTGTTCATCTGCGGCTATCTGACGGAGGACATTGTTCGCGAACGAGGTCTCCCTTCACTGAATGTGGCCGGAAGCAACCGCTCCGTTCGTATTGCCGAAGCGCTGAAGGCGGCTGGAGCAGACGTGCTTCTGCTTTCGTCCGCCACCACACTGAGACAGAAGTGGATGAAGAAGATATTTCATCACAGGAGGGCGACACAAGAGAGCGCGATCAAAGTGATCTTTTCTTGGTCTGTTGGCCTTCCCTATATTGGGGCGATCTTCGAGCCTCTCGCGTTGGCGCTGGGGGTCAGGAAAGCCTTCGAGGGTCAACAGCCGACGATAGTTCTCCTTTACAACTACTACCCCGGATCTCTCATCGCGGCGCTTTTCGCGAAGTATCTCTATGGCGCCAAGATGATCCTGGATATCGAGGATGTGTCTGTCCCTCGCGTCGCTGACTGGCTGGGAAAGAGCGACGCCCATCCTGTACAGCAGCTCGCAGGCTGGATTCTGCTCAAGCTTGGGATAGCGGCCTGCGATTCCGTGATAGTACCGAGTCGGAGGTTTCTGCAGGCGGCGAGGGTCGACAAGAGGCACGTAGTTGTGAGCGGCTGTATCGGAGTCGCTCGCTCGGCACCGAAGGCGCGCACGGACGCGAACGAGCCCTTGAGTATCTTGGTCGGTGGAAGGCTCGAAGACGAGCAGGGGCTAGGCCTCGTGCTCGGAGCCGTGGAGATCCTTACGAGGAGCCGTCAATCATGTGCGCGCTTGGAATTCCACTTCTGTGGGTTCGCTCAGGACGAGCAGAAGCTCAAGGCGCAGCTGCGGGCACTGGACGTGAACGGGGCGAAGGTGCGCTATCACGGCGCCTTGAGGTCGGACGAGTATCGATCGCTACTCTCCCAGGCGGATGTCTGCGTGGCGATGCAGAACCCAGGTGGGCGGTGCGCCGAGGCGAGGACTCCGTCGAAGGTGTATGAGTACCTTGCTCACGGGAAAGCCGTGATTGCGAGCGACGTTGGTGACTTTCGCGAGATTCCCATGGACGTCGTTTCGCTCTGTGACTGGAATGCCGTGGCCCTCGCTCGCACGCTTGAGGAGTTCGCCAGCGATCGGGGGAAAGCGCAGCGTATGGGCGAGCGAGCCGCCGCATTCGCGGCGGCCGAGTACGCCTTGGCGCCAAATGGTGTGAAGATTCTTTCATCGCTCCGATGAAGTCAGGATAGGAAGAGATGCCAAAACGCAAGTGCTCGCAAGCCTTCAACTGTCCGAAGGCTATCTTGCCGAGCAGCGGAGCTGACCCCGTCGAAACCACTCAATTTTCGCAGCTCCCAGGCTCCGCTCCCCAGGGGGGGCCAACGACCGGCGCAGGGCCGCTCACGCGCCCGGTCGTGGTAGCCCTGTCGCATCATCCAGCGCCATATCGCGACCCGACATTCCAGGAGGTCCACGCACGGGGGAACATGCGCCTTGTTGTGATCCTCCTTCGACGGATTCCCCACAATCATTCGTACTGGGACCTTGATGACTTCTGCTACCCCAGCATCTTGATGGAAGACACAGCGGGGCCAGCCAGGGTTGCGAGCCTCGTCTCCCAGCTCGCGCGTCTGTCACCGTCTGCGATTGTTGTTCCCGGACATTCCGGCGCCCTCATTCGCGCCGCCCTATTGTACGCGATGGCCGCCCGAGTTCCTGTGGTGTACAGCGCCGACACCATCTCAGAGGAATCCAATTCATCGCCCATTCGGCGACTTGCGAAGAGGGCGATGCTTGGATTCCTATCTTTGTCGTGCCCAGCCTTCTGGGTGCCTGGCCGAGCTAGCCGTGACTACTTGATCTCATCCGGGGTGGCCGCCGATCGTGTCTTTGAGGGGTACTACTGCTTGGACCAACGGCAAGTGCGCCAGGACTTCGAGGCAGCACTTGCAGAGCGGGCGGTTCTGCGCGCCAACTTGGGCTTCGCGCCTGATGAGTTCGTCTTCCTCATGGTCGGCGAGATGCTTCCGTTTCGGGGCGTCTCGCGCTTGGTCAAGGTATTTGCCCGGCTAGGCAGGCCGTCGACTGGACTGCTCGTCGTGGGAGGGGGCGCTGAGGCCAAACGCGTTCGCGAAATGGTACGCGGCTCGAACGCCCACGTCTGCCTTGCTGAGCCCGTAGCTTTTCGCCAGCTAGCCCGGTACTACGCCGTGGCAGATTCCTACGTACACCCGGGCCACGAGCCCTATTCTCTTGCGCTTATGCAGGCGGCCCTCTGCGGGCTATCCATCGTGGCAACGCCCAACGTAGGCGCCGCATCCGACGTCCTGGTCGATGGCGCGTCCGGGTTGGTCGTGCCGGAATTCGACGAAGACGCGCTGTCTGCGGCGATAACGGCGCTGGCGAGCGAGCCCAAGCGCAGTCGCGACATGGGTTCAGAAGCGCAACGGATGGCAAGTGTGAGAACGACCGCTTGGGCTGCGACTCAGCTCGAGAGTGCCGTGCGGCACGCCCTGCATGGCTAGAAACCAAACCCCGGAGAACTCGCGACAACTGGGACCAGGCCGGCCATTTAGCGCGCTCGCCGTTCAATGCCTGCCTCGCAGAACCAGATCGACCGATACTGCTTCATGGCAAAGCCATTGTCGGCAAGAACCCGCGATATCAACGACAAGGGACGAGGGCCGTGGATTTCAATAATCAACATGCCAACGCGACCCAGCCATGTCTCGGGTTTGGCGCTGAAAATGGCCTCCTCAGCACCCTCGATATCCATTTTCAGGATGTCGAGACGCTCAATTTCATATTCAGCCAAGAGAGACGGGACGGTCGTACAATGGATTTCGCCACCGGTGCTACCGATTGCCGCGGCGGTGCCGCCGCCGGAAAATGAGGCGACGCCCTCGGTAGAATACAGGCCCTTTTGAAGCAGAATCGCGCGTTCACGATAGGGAAGGAGATTTAGTCGTGCCATCTCGTAGCTCGGGGGGTTGGGCTCAAGCGCGACTATTTTGAGATCCGGATACCGTGAAAGGAAGTATGCCGACGTATCGCCGATATAGGCGCCAGCGTCGATCATCCAGCGGGGAGGCGTGACCGGCGCTGCTGCACCGTACTCTTCTCTGATTACATTGTTGATAACTGTGCCGACATCGTCCGTGCCGGGTCTCAAGCCTATCGGGAACTTCAGCTTTCGCAGCGGAATGGTTCGCGGCGTCAACTCCCTTGGGGACGATTGTTCGATCTCTCTCAACGTGCGCCAGGTCCTGAATCCGTCAGACACGAAGACGGAAAAGAAATCGAGCGCTCTGGCCCCGCTTCGGTAGATCCGCGAGTTCGGCCCGAGAATGCCGCGGACGGCGCGACGTATGTTGTCCATTTTTGATGGTTTCCCCGATTCCGGGGGCGCAGGCAACAAATGACTATTGGTTGGCGGCAGGAACCTGAATAGCCTGTGTCGCGTAGCGACAACCCCGCAAGCATCGGCACGGTATCTGAGGGGCCGGAAGTTGTCAACGCGAGGTGCTGCTCCTGTCTGCTCCGGGGTGCACCTCAGCCGTGTCCGTCGCCACTGCTCGACCCGACGCTGCAGCTCATCGAGCCGCCTGACTTCCAAAGCCGCCGTATGCGGAGCCCTGTCCTCATCGATCCGGTCCGTGTCCATGCCGCCCCCGGTACCCAGCCTCGCGCCATCGAGTCATGCACGCCCGTCGGAAGGACACAGATCACGCCGACAGAGAGGACAGCCAACTCAGGCCTTGCGAGCCAACAGGGACAACACGAAAGACCCTTCCTGAAAGCGTTCGGCCGGGGGAAACAGAATCCGGAAAGACGCCACCCCTGCTCTCTGGATGCGCATGTTCACGCGCTGACGCAGCGACAGTCGTACATGCGATTCGTCAATGTCCGTTCTGATGATGGCGGGCTGCCGATGCTCCCAGAAGTGCTCAATCAGCATGCCATGACGGCGCAAAAGTTCTGCTACTGTCGCAATGGTGAAGTAGTTTAAGTGCTCGAGGTCGACGCGGAAGCCGAGCCAATCTCGACCAAGGCTTGACACCTCAGTTGCGTTGGGCATCGCCAGAAGAATGCGTCCGCCCGGTTTCGTCAGGCGCGCCATCGCTGCAAGCATATCGCCCGGAGCATGGAGGTGTTCAAGAACTTGGAATGCCAAGGTCACATCATACTGACCAGTGCTTGGAATTTCCTCCATCACAGAAAAGCCCCGCTTTCTAGCCGCCTCTCGGGCTGAAGCATCGATCTCAACTCCTTCGGGCAGGCCGCCTTGGAAACGAATGACCTCCATGAAGACGCCCGTCGAACATCCAACATCCAGAACCTTGCGGCCAAAAATTCCACCGGTCTGTTGCAGCGCCTCAGCATAGAGACTCTGTGAACAGTGGGCAACCCGCTCGAACCAGGACATCCTTGCCCGGCTGTAGCCCTTTTTCGATGCGTAGGTTTGATAGTGATTGGTGAGCTGGCGGTTGGAGGGGACTTTGCCAACGAACATCATCTCGCAGGCCCGGCAGATGTCAGCGGTGAGAGAATCCGGGCGTTCGCAGAAGGGCTCGGACTCACTGGCGCCACACACTGGACAATTCCTCGAAATGAGATCGTTCACATCCCATTTGGGGACGACGCCTACATGGACTCTGGCAGGAGGGAGCGTGGGAACCTGGACTGTCATACTAGCCGTTAGCATACCAGGCCCCGAGGAGACCGTTCACCTGAAGAGACAAGGAACTCGATTTCTCATGTGCATCAGAGCAGCTCCGGTGTCCGTTCCAATCCCATCAACAGCTTGACGAGCCTGCCCGTTCTCCTTGCGCGCACGCCACCTCCGACCATGGCGGTTGGCTCTCTCGCTATTTCGTGATCCACCGGGCCCACGCGACCGACGTCAGCCACCGCAGGACGTCTCCGGCCAGACGCCTGCTTTGCGAATATGCCGTGGCAGGACGACAAAGGTCAAGACTGCAGTCTGAAGTGTGTGAAGGACGTACGATATCAAGTACGCCTCGGCCAAACCGGTCGCCCCACGGTGACGAAGCAGGACCGTGGCCGTCAAGATCTCGATCGCCCAGATGCCGTTGAGTGCGAAGCCCCACCACATTCGCCCAAGACTCGTCAACGCCGAGCCGACCACATGACCCGCACCCTGTAGCACACCAGCAAAGCACAACGCAACCAGCGCCAACCAGGAGTCTCTGAAGCCACGCCCGTACATAGCCATGATCCACGGCGCGGCCAGGGAGATGGGCAAGGCTACAGCCAGCCCCACGGCCACGTTGATCAAGAGATTGACCTTCAGGGTGCGCACATATCGACTCGCATTACCTTCGGCCAAGAAGGTCGATAGCATCGGCAAGGTGACGCTGCCCAGGATTCCTGGAACCCAGAGGATCAAGGTGCGCCATTGATTTGCAGCATTGAAAGCACCCAACTCCCCAAATCCACCAGGCATTCTGACCAGTAGCGCATTGGCAGCCCAAAGAACGGGCGTAAACAATAGGCCCGACATCATGGATGGAAGAGCAAATCTCCACAGAATGCTGCTCTCGCGCCCGACACCCCGGTAGCTGATGGCGATGCCTCGGCCCCGACATTCGTGAAGGAGAAGCTGTCTGATCCACAGGAGGCCAATCACACCTGAGACCAAACTGGCAAGGAGGGCCCCAGCGATGCCGTACGCCCAGACACCGACGATCCCGAGCAACGTCTGAACCGATGTGAGGACGATCCGCCGTGAACTGAGGGGCCGAAATGCCTCGATCCCTACTAGGGCACCGCTCTGAACGCCACTAAGTGCAGTTAGCAACAACACCGGTGAGGCAAGTCGCAGGTAGGGTGCGAGGTTGGGAGCGGCCAAGGCCCGGTCCGCAAGAACCCCGGCGAGAAGGAAGACCAAGCCAGCAGTGACAAGTCCGGACAACCATCCAGTGATGTGCGCCAAACCCAGGATGCGACCGGCTCGGTTTGGATCGCTAGTGCCGTATTGAGCCACGTGCTTGCTCGCTGTGACCCCAAGGCTAAGCTCAGCGACCAGATTGAACATCCCAATAGTACTCAACAGCATTCCGAGTTCGCCCAGCCGAACCTTACCCAGCAGTCGGGCGACAACGACCGACCCTGCTGCCGAAATGACCTGTCCCGCTAGGCCACCCAAGACCATCCAGGCCGCGCCACGTGCGAAGCGTCCCCGAACGGAGCTGCCTACGAATGTAGCCCGAATACGCGCTCTCAGGGAAGCGGCTGCAGTCACCAGTAGGCCGCTATCGCCTGTGCAATTCTTTCGCATGCGAATCCATCGCCATAAGGATTTATTGCACGCGCCATAGCGTCGTATGTCGCTTGATTTAGCAACAGGTCCGATACCCAACCAACGATCCGATCTGCATCGGTTCCTACCAACCTCACCGTTCCTGCATCTACCGCCTCGGGTCGCTCTGTGGTGTTCCTCATCACCAGCACGGGCTTGCCCAAGCTCGGCGCCTCCTCCTGGACGCCGCCGGAGTCAGTGAGTATGAGGGTGGAGCGCTCCATCAACGCAACAAAGGGAACGTACTCAACAGGATCGATCAAGTAAACATTCGGTCGGCCTCCGAGGCTTTGAAATACCGGCTCACGAACACTGGGATTGAGATGTACTGGATAGACGAATACGACGTCCGAGAACGTGTCAGCAAGTCGTGCGATGGCTGCGCAGATTGATCCGAATCCAGCGCCGAAATTCTCTCTTCTGTGCCCGGTTATTAGCACCATACGGGATGACGACGCATCACCAAGCAGCCATGGGGGCAATCCAGGGACGATCGGCGGCTGCTTCCGGACCCGGTCGACTGCGATTTGCAGCGCGTCGATAACAGTATTGCCAGTCACTATGATGCTGCCAGCGTCGATCCCTTCTTGGAGCAGGTTCTCCCTGGCGCGCTGGGTTGGGGCGAAATGCAGATCGGCAATTCGGCTGGTCAATACCCGGTTGATCTCCTCGGGGAAGGGAGAGTGCTTGTCCCATGTGCGAAGGCCCGCTTCCACGTGCCCCAATGGAATCCGGCGATAGAAGGCGGCCAGGGAAGCACAGAACGAGGTCGTCGTATCGCCCTGGACGAGGACCATGTCCGGTGTGCGATCTGCCAGATAGCGATCTACCCCTTCGACTGCACGCGCGGTTAGTGAGGCGAGCGATTGATTGGGTTGCATCAGCGCCAGGTCCGCATCCGGTACAACGCCAAACAGATCGAGTACTTGGGCCAGCATCTCGCGATGCTGGCCAGTAGAGCAGACTTCAACCATCCATTCCCGGCGTTGACGCAGGACGCTTACGAGCGGGCACAATTTGATCGCTTCAGGTCGAGTCCCGAAGACTACGGCCAATCTCTTCACGACACATCACCACATTTGCGCTGCCACTCACTGCTGGGCACTCCGGGCGGCGGCCTCACGGCTTTCTCCAAAGCGACCCTTCCACGGCCAGCAGGAAGGGAGCCGCTGGCATGGGTCTGCGTCCCATCAGGGGCTTCACGAGCTGCTTCACCTGGAAAATTGTTTTCTTGAGCCCAGGCCTGATGCCTACAGGGTATGGTCCGGTGGTGGAAGTCAGCATAGTAGCCGGGTGAATGCCGTACTCCGGAGCAGCCAGCTCGAAACATGAGCGCAAGGCTCTGTGCAACTCAAGATAGCTCCGTGGCCCGATCTCATGATCCCCACGAAGGTCGAGATCGATGGTGAGTGAAAGCAGTCCATTTTTCTTCAGGATGCGAAACATCTCCCGGACGGTGGCAGGCGGATCGGGAACGTGCTCGATCACGCTGATGCAGCAGATGCCGTCACACTCCTGATCCTCGAAGGGCAAATGCTCGAGTGAGCACGGCTTGAAATCAACGGAGCCGGGGCTACACGATACGACCCGGGCTGCCTTTCGCAGATCTCGGCAGCAGACGGGGTCGACATCGGTGCAGACAACCCGATAGCCGAGCTTGGCTACCGCAAATGGAAAGAAGGTCACGCCACTGCCGACGTCGACGAGCAACGGTTGTCTTCCCTCCGCCAGCCGGCCGTACCCTGAGCGCAGGGCCTGATAGACGTACGGATACTCCCAGCAGCGACTCCACGTATGCAGAGGATCGCGGGGCCATCCGTACTCCGGGCTTCTGAACTCGGCCTCGTGAGCCAGGAACATTCCCTGCTCTCGCTCCATCAGGTCAAACAACTCGCGGCAGGCCGGGTTGGTCAGATCGTCGATGCAGGCAAGCCCAGAGCGATCAAATGGGTGCATGCTCATGGGCGTTTCAGGACTAGCAGGTCGGGAGTTAGCCGCATTCATCGGGTTGTGCCTTGCGCCACATCTGGACTCTGGCCCCGGTAGGATACACTGCCCATCGTCGTTTCCAGCGCCATCTTCGCAGGGCCTACGCCCGAGCCCCTGCCGGTACCCTCGATCGACGCGGGCTACTCGATTGGAGGCTGGGCGAACGCCGGCGTCAATGTCGACGGCTGGCCGTTCTGCAGCCGGGGCTGACCGAGTACTCCTGCCTGCTGGTGCTCGTACCTCAGAGCCGCTGTAAGTCCCAAGGCGAAGAAGGTGTAGAAGTCGATGGCTGGTTCCAGCCAACTGGGGTTAATGAGGCCGTTGAACAGGTACACTATCCAGAAGAGTACCAGGATGCGCCCTGTAATTGGGCGCATCCTTCTCAACGCCATTTTGATCGAGCTCGCGAGCGCAATGCCAAACAGCAAGACAGGGCCAACCGTACCCACCAGGCCATACTGTGCAGGCCAGTCCAGCGCTGAGCAATGCGAGCCCAGAATGTCGGTGTACTCCATCATGTAGTAAGCGCCGATGCCGAACATGGGTTCCGACATGAAGGAACGCCAGGACACCATCGCGGCAGGCCAACGACCGCTCTCATCCGCCTCTTCCAGCGATCCACCTTGAATCACCGTTGCGGAAAGGTCCGTAATGCGATTCGTTGTCTTGACAGAGTAGGGATTGTCGCTCATGGCAAACATGTAGCCTGCGCCCAGGACGACGATACCGAGCAGGACGCCTTGCACGATCCTCCTGCGGACCATCATCTCGTGAACAAGCAGCGAAAGGCCAACGATCCCCAGCAGCCCTGTCGCAGCCGCGAAGCTCGCGGTGGCGACCGCGACAGCGGTGGCTAGCAAGGCCAGGACCAGGAGCTTCCAGGACCTCGTCCTCTTGGGGGTCGCGGCGAGGCAGAGCAACAAAATGATGCTGACATACACGAGTGCGGCCGCCTGCGTCCAACCGATAGTCAGCATTGACAGAACCTCGCCCTGGCTGTACGTGTGCGTGAACCGCCCGCCGGGCAGACCAGTCTCGCCTTGTATTTGGATGTCGAACGCAGCGCCGACGACAGCGGCGATGAGGGCACCGAGCCCAATCCATGGACCGAGCCGCCTGAGGCCATCAGGTGTCCATCCCACTGCCATGCCGAAGAACACGAATGGCACAGCCCTACCGAAACGGTAGGCGTAATCTGAGGCCGTCGGTCCGTGGTCGAAGAGGGCCCCGAGCAGGATGGGCAACGCGGTGATGGCCAGAGCGACCCAGATCCAGAGGCATCGGCCGGCTGCCCGCCAGAAACTACTGACGTCCAGTATCACGATTCCGAAGAGGGCGAGCAGGATCGCTGCCCAGACTTTTGGCACTATGCGGGTTGCCGGGATCAGGTTCAAGAGCGCGTACGCCTGGACGACGTGCAGGGTCCGGCCGAGCTCCGGAATCTCGAAATGGCCTGGAGTGCTGGTCTGAGACACGTTCACTGCTCGGCAGAATAGCGGAGCCGCGCGGCACCCGCCAGCCCAGCCCCTATTGCCTTGTGGGTGTCTGCCCCCTGCGCTAGAACCGAGAGGGCCTTCGAGGCCGCCTCTGGCATGTGTGGAATCGCAGGCATACTCGGCGACGCTGAACCACAGCGCATCGGCAGCATGGTGGCTGCCATGCGGCACCGAGGGCCAGACGATACCGGGACATGGACTGGCTCGGGCGTATCCCTTGGCCACGCGCGGCTTTCCATCATGGACTGCACCAGCGCCGGTCACCAACCCATGCTTGATGCTGCCGGAATGCGTTGCATCGCATTCAATGGCGAAATCTACAATTTCCGGGATCTCCGCGCTGAACTCGAGGGGCTGGGCCACCAGTTCCGAACTCGTACCGACACCGAGGTCATCCTGGCCGCTCACGCCCAGTGGGGCATCGCCGCAGTATCCCGGTTTCGAGGAATGTTCGCCTTCGCGCTGGTCGACAGCTCGGGACCCTCACCGGTCGTCTGGCTCGTGCGTGACCGACTCGGGATCAAACCGCTTCTCTATTCCCGGCAGGGCACCAGAATCGTGTTTGCCTCCGAGCTACGTGCGCTGCTCGCCTCCGGTCTGGTGGCTGCGAAAGTAGATGAGGCGGCTTTGCTCGACTACGTCTCGTTCGGAGCGGTGCTGCAGCCGCGAACTATCCTCACAGGCGTTCATGCGCTCCCACCGGGGCACTTCGCGGAGATTCGCTCTGGCTGGATGCGAGTCGTTCGCTACTGGGATCTCATCGAGTCCACGCGGGGTTCGCGCGAGCAGCTGGCTGACATCAGTGTGGATGAGGCGAGGGAGGCTGTCAGCTCGTTGCTTACCGAGGCAACACGGTACCATGTGATCGCTGATGTGCCGGTCGGTTCGTTCTTGAGCGGCGGAATCGATTCGGCCGTGGTTACCGGCCTCATGGGTGAGGTGACAGGCCATCCTGTCAGCAGCTTCTCGATTGGATTCGATGCGCAGGGCGAGGTGTTCGACGAGCGGTCGAGTGCCCGCCGTACCGCCGACCGTCTCGGCACCCATCACCACGAGCGCGAGGTCGGTGCTGCCGCAGTCGCAGAACTGTTCGATTCATTCCTTGCTGACATCGATCAACCCAGCGCCGATGGCTTCAACACCTGGCTGGTCTCGCGATATGCGCGCCAGCACCTGCCGGTTGCTTTGTCCGGGCTCGGAGGTGACGAGCTTTTCGCCGGCTACCCTCATTTCTCCGGACTTGCTCAGGCCGGCGTGCCGCTGCACCCCGCTGTGACGGATGGCATACGCTGGCTCGCCGGGGTGGCGTACGCCTGGCTGCCGCGGGGACCCTTGTTCCGCGCAAGGTTTCGAACCAGCGACCTGCTCGGCCGATTCGCGCTCCTCCGACGCCTACTGCATGACGTTGAAATATTGCGGGCGCTGCACTGGAACAGGGCGACCTTTTTCGCGAAACACGCTCAAAGCAGTATGGAGGATTGGGTGTTCTGGGACGGCGACCACATCCAGCGCGTTTCGTACTGGGAGGTGCGCGGCTACCTGTTGAGCACGCTTCTCCGCGACGCGGACGCGATGAGTATGGCGCACGGACTGGAACTGCGGCCGGTGCTGCTGGATCATGTGCTGGTTGAATTCGTCTTCAGCCTGCCCGAGCGAATGAAGGTGGGCGGTACCGAGCCAAAGCCCTTGCTGGTCAATTCGGCCCGACGCTTCGTCCCGGAATCGTCGATCAACGCCACGAAGAGAGGCTTCAATCTGCCGACGCGCACGTGGATGCTCGAGGCTCTGCGAGACCGTATCGAGGGGACCATGCAGAGCGCGGCGCTGCGTGAGATCTTCAGGGATTCATACCTTGACCGCCTACGCAGTCAGATCAGAGCGGGCCACGTCCCGACTGAGATCTGGGCGTGGATGGTTCTCGTTGCCTGGCTTGAGAAGAACCGGATAGCATTGTGAACAGGCCCCGGACGGTACTCTACGTTCAGCATGCCGGCTCACTCGGCGGCTCGTGCGTGAGTCTGCGCCAGATCGTTTCCGTCCTCGACCGCACGCGGTATCTGCCGGTCGTTGCGCTCGCCCGGCCGTCGCGTGATCTTGTTTTGTACTACGAGAAGACCGGCGCTCGCGTCCTGTCCTGGCCAGGACTCGTGACTTTCGAGCACACGACGGCCTTCTGGACGTCCGCGATGCGGCCCGCGAGTTGGCCCGTGCTGGGCCGCACTCTCGTGGGCTGGCGCAAGAGCGAGCGCCGAACGCTAGAGCTGATCGACCACGTCCGCCCGGATCTCGTTCACCTGAACTCTGTGGTTCTTGCCGCTTCGGCTCGAGCTGCCCGCAGCCGCGGTGTCCCGCTGGTGTGGCACGTGCGCGAGAGTCCGGTGCCCGGACACGTCGGGATGCGGCTCGCCCTGGTCCGTCGGGCGTTGCAGCGGTGGCCCGACCGAGCGCTGTTCTTGAGCGACGCCGAGCGGAGTGCCTGGGGCGTGCCCGCGGGGATCGTCGTGCATAACGCCGTCGACATGGATCGGTTCGACGCACGACTGGATCGTTCCGTGGCGCGGAAGGAACTCGGATTGGCCCCAGATGCTAGGGTCCTGCTGTATGTCGGTGGAATCGGCGTTATCAAGGGCATTTTTCCGCTGCTTGAGGCGCTCAGCTCGATCACCGACATCGCTGGGCTGGTCTGTCTGATGCCGGCAACCCTGCACACACCGTCCGCGTCGCTGAAGGCCCGGGTGGCACGGCGGGTGCTGCCGCTCATCGGCCGGCCGATCCTTCGGCAGCGGGTGGAGGATCGGATCCGTGAGCTTGGTCTGGAAGCGGTTTGTCGCAGGATGCCGTTCGTACACGAAGTGGAGAGACTAATCGCGGCATCCGACGCGCTGGTCTTCCCGGCCCTGGAGAATCACTTCGCCCGGCCTGTGATCGAGGCGGCCGCCATGGGGCGTCCCACTATCGCCAGTCGTCTGCCGACACTCGAGGAAATCGTCGACGACGGTAAGACCGGGCTCCTGGTCCAGCCTGGGAACGTGGCTGCGCTCGCCGGAGCGATCCGGCGCGTGCTCAGCGATCACGCGCTGGCCGAGGCGTTGGGCGCTGGCGGGCGTGCAGAGGCGCTGCTGCGGTACGACCTCCGAGTGCAAGCAGAGACCATCATGCGCACGTACGACGAGGTGCTCGTTGAAAGGACGAAGCACACGCGAGCTGGCCAGAGGTCGGATAGCGATCAGCGGTCTATTCCATCTAGCGGCACATCCGCCAGCAACAGCACGGGGCAGGGAAGCTGAATTGCGTGATGAATCTGATGCGGGTAGCATCCGATCTTCGACTGACAAGAAGAGCATGACGAGCCAAAATCTCCAGCACATCAACAACAAGCTCGCCGAGGAGAAGGCGTAGACCCGCCCGCGCTCGACCATGCGCATCGGCATCGTGACAGCCTGGGGCGACTGCGGGGCCGGTTATGTGTCGAAGGCCTACGCCGATGTACTGTCGGCATCGGGTGAGGTGTTCATTCTCGCGTGGGGCGGCGGCGGACGCGGCGACCCGTTCTGGTCGGGGGCGAACGTGGAGTGGGCTGTTCCGCACTCTGCCCTCACAGGGATACACCGGGCCAACATGAAGCACTGGATCCGGCGGCACCGACTGGATGCGGTCATCTTCAACGAGCAGCGACACTGGGGGGCCGTGCTGGCGGCGCGCGACGCCGGCATTCAGGTGGGCGCGTACATCGACTACTACCGTGTCGATACCGTGGGGCTGTTCCGCCTGTACGATTTCTTGGTCTGCAATACAAAACGTCATTACTCGGCATTCTTGTGGCACCCCCAGTGCCTATACGTGCCCTGGGGAACCGATTGCAGGACCTTTCGCCCCCAGCGCTCGGAGCAGCCGAGGCCCGTGACTTTCTTCCATTCGGGGGGATGGGGTGGTCCCAACGACCGCAAGGGAACCGGCCTCGCACTGCGGGCCTTCACGCGGGTGAGCGGCGACGCGCGATTGGTGCTGCACATACAGTCGCCGCTCAAGCGTCGCGCGCCGGATTGGGCCGCGATCATAGCGGCAGACGAGCGCATCATGGTTAGGACGGGGACGGTGAAGCCGCCGTGCCTCTACCACCTCGGGGACGTGTACGTGTATCCCTGCAAGCTCGACGGTATCGGCCTCAGCGTTCCCGAAGCCCTGGCCTGTGGGCTCCCGGTGATCGCCCCCGCGTGGGCACCCTGGAACGAGTTCGTCACGATGGCGACCGGGACGCTGCTCGACGTTGTGGCGGAAACGGGTCGACAGGATGGCTATCACTGGCCGGAGGTCCGTGTGTCGGAGGAAGCTGTGACGGCGGCCATGCAGCGGTATGTCGATGATCCGGCCCTGCTGTGCACCCAGGCTACGGCTGCCCGCCAGTATGCTGAGAGTTCGCTAGACTGGTCGCGCAACTCGGAAGCGCTGGCGGCGTTGATTGCCCGATGCCGGCGGTTGGAGTGTGCGGGCGAGCTGTGTCGGCAGGCGGGCGAGGCTGACGCCCAGATGAACCCCACTATCGCACAGAGCTGGATTCGCGCCAACAGGCGGATAGTGGCATACGTGGCGTCGCCGCTGACACGCCGTCTTTCCCGTCTGGCGGGCCCGGTGCGCAGCCGATTCCGCCAGGGTTCCTAGGGGCAGATTGGGACAGCTAGGCGCAAGTGGAGTCGGGCCGACCACCGAAAGTTTCACCGGCGCTCGCAGCACCGGCCGACAGCCCCGCCGCGAGAAGGTGGCAGCCTGTGAGACGCGGGTCTCACGAACTGCCTCACTTGCGCATGGCCGCCAATGGTTCCTGAGCGCAATTTGGACTAGCTAGCCGGAGCGCGATAGTAACCACCATAGGATGCGTAGTAGCCATAGCCGTAGCCGTACCCGCTGCCCTTGCGATCAGTCCTGTTGATCACTAGGCCCAGGATTCGTGCCCCCGCGTCCGTGAGCTGGCGTCGCGCGAATTGGGCTGCCTCGCGCGTCGTGTGTCCGGCGCGCAGCACCAGCACCACACCGTCGGTGATGCTGCCAATGATCGCGGGATCCGTGACGGGGGCGATGGGTGGGGAATCGAGGACTACACGGTCATAGCTGGTGCGGCACTCGGCCAGTATTTGGCGGAAGCGCTCGGTGTGCAGCAGCTCGGCAGGGTTGGGCGGCATGGGACCGCAGGGCAAAACGTCCAGGTTGGGGACCTCGGACTTGCAGATGGCATCTTTCAACTGGACCTCACCGGCCATGACGCTGGAAATGCCCTTGTCCGACTTCAGTCCAAACGACTTGTGGATACGAGGCTTGCGCATATCCGTGTCGATGATCAGCACGCGCCCGCCGGCCTGGGCCATCGTCACAGCCAGGTTGATGGCCACAGTGGTCTTGCCGTCCTGGGGACCTGGGCTGGTGACCGAGAACAGGGAGAACTCCTTCTGAGCCGAAATGAACAGCATGTTGGTTCGGATGGACCGACAGGCCTCGGCGGCCAGGGAGGTCGGATCCTTGAACACAGCCAAGTCTCGCTCGGGGGCGTCTGCGATCAGGTGGCGCTTGGCTTGCGAAAGCATGGGAACCACGCCCAACAGCGGTGCGCCAATCAGCTCTTCCGCAGCCTCGGGGCTCTTGATCGTGTTGTCCATGGCCTCGACTGCGAAGGCGAGCACCAGGCCGAAGATCAATCCAATCACTCCGCCCAGACTCAAGTTAAGGGCCATAATTGGACTGGCTGCGTTGCGGGGTGGGGTCGCGCGATCCAGGATACGCACGTTGTTGGCCTTCAACATGCCGGTCAGGTTGATTTCCTTGTGACGCTGATTGATCAGGCCGTACACCTTGTTGTTGTTTTCCGCATCCCGCGCCAGAGGACGGTATTCGGTTTCCAGCTTAGCCAGCTCTAGTGCCTGTTGCTTCTCGTGGTTCATCCACTTGGAAAGCGAGGACTCGGTCTCGACCAGGGCCTGATAGCGCTTGTCAAACGCCTTCAGGACATTGTCCAACTCTTTGCTGTAGTCGCGCTGGACGGCGGCCAACTGGTGCTGGATGGTTTCGATCTTGGGGTGCTTCTCGCCGTAATGGGATTCCAGATCGGCTTTGATTTTGAGCAGGTCCAGGTAGTTCTCCCGCAGTTTTTCCACGACGGGGTTGTCGCGAATCTCGGGCAGGCTTTCCCGTTCGCTGATGTCGCTCTTGGCCGCCAGGATCAGCTTGCGGATCGATTCAATCTCGATACGCCGGGCCCTGACGTCGGTCATCTTGGTATTGAGGCTTTGCAGGTTCTGCCGGGTCATGCCCTGCTTGTCGTCCAGGTTGACGTCGAGCAAGTTGCGCTCTTTGCGGAACTTGTAGAGTTCCATTTCTGAATCCTCGAGCTGCTTGCGCAGGCCCACAGTTTGCTCTCCCAGCCACGTCCCGGCCGAGCGGGCTCCTTCGAGCTTGAAGTCGAGGTTGCGTTCGATATAGGTGTCGGCAAAGGCATTGGCAATACGCGTGCCCCGTTGGGGATCCACGTCGCTAACCACGATATTGGCGATGCGCGATTCGCGCACACCGACAACCTTCACGGCTTTGAGGAGATGTTCCACCAGGATTTGGCGATCGGGCTTCTTGGACTTGTCGGCGGATTCGGCATAGCTCGGGTCGCTGTCCAGACCCAGGCGATCGATCACCCGTTGGGCTATCTCCCCAGATCGAATGATGCGGTACTGGGTCACATAGAACTCGCGGGTCGAGGCCGCCATCTCGATGACCTCCTTCACGTTCTCCAACACCTGGGGGGCTGTCGACTCGATGACCAACGAACAGGTCGCCTCGTAGACCTTGGGCTGGCGGATGGTGAAAATGAAAGCAGCGGCCAGGCTGACCACGAGAACGCTGGAAGCAAGCCGCCATCGCTTGCGCAGCACGCGAAGGTAGTGCTGCATCTCGCGCGCGGTCCCTGGGACTTTCGACGGTGACGGGGATGCGAACTCCATGAGTGCCCGACGCTAGCCCCTAAATCGAGCCAGCGCAATGATGCGAGGCGGACTTCAGCCGGGCAGCCATCAGTGGTAGCGTCTGTCCGAGTGCCCCAATCTGTTGCTCAACCCCGGTACCGTCGCTGTCCCCGTTGTGGCTCCCGCCTGAAGCGTGACGAGCGCACTGGGACCATGGCACGGCTTGCAAGGGTGGTTTTTCTTCGTGACTTGCGCTGCAAACCCAATTGCGGTTGGCGGGGCTTTCGCTTTTCGCGAAGTCTGCTTCGTCGGCGTAGGCGGCGTTTGGGGTACGCGCTGTTCGTCGTGCTGTTCATCGTGGCAACGGCCTGGACCGTGCGCCATTTGCTATTGCGGGTTGGGTCGAGCCAAGGCGAAATGATCGACGACGGCATCCAGGAAATCGACTAGACCGCCCGGATGAAGCGATCTACCCGGCCGGACCCGTGCTTTGTGGAGGCAGAACCTTTGGCCCTGACGGCTCGCCGAAAAGGCTCGTGCTCGTGGCTTCGAGGGCTTGCCTAAGCAGCCCGATTTCGACATCGCTGATGCTGAGGCTGCAGCAATAGGCGACCTTGACCACCGCTGCGCCGGCCCAGATCTCGATGCCGCCGTGAACTGTCTCAGCGTCGGGCCATTCGCCGTGCGAGCGTCGGATCGTGATCGGATCACCGTCCTCACGGCAGTCGACCGAAAGGCGAAGCGCAGTCATGCACAGGGCCTCTGCCACGGACTTCAGCCCGCGCCACAGCTCAAGTTCGTCGGTGGCCGCAGCCAGTCTTGCTAGGCGCTTGGTGGTTTCGACCTTGGCCTGGACGGTGGCAGACTGTCTGAGGAACCCATAGCCGAGTTTTCGGATTCCGATGAACCCCGCGGTTCCCATCGCCAACAGGATCAAGGCCGACTGGAACCCGCTGGCCACGGTCAGCAGCAGGGCCGTGATGCCCAGCAGGCCGCTGGCTCCGTAAAGCAGAAGCACCGCCTGTTTGTGGGTCAGCCCGAGATCCAAGAGCTTGTGGTGGATGTGCGCACGGTCGGCACTGAACATGGGTTGGTGCTTGAGCGCGCGCCGGATCATGGCCAGCAAGGTGTCGGCGATGGGCAGGCCCAGCGCGACGATGGGGATCAGGATGGCAACCGCGGTCGAAGATTTCTGGCTGGTCTGGATCGAGCCCACGGCAAGCACGTAGCCCAGAAACATGGATCCGGTATCGCCCATGAAGATCGACGCCGGGTTGAAGTTGTAGATCAGGAAGCCCACGGTCGCCCCGCTCAGCGCCGCCATGAACAGCATCATGATCGGATCACCGCGGCTGGCGGCGAGCACGAAGGTCGTCACCAGGCCAAACAGGCCCACGCCAGCGGCCAGGCCATCGAGCCCGTCGATGAGGTTCATGGCGTTGATGACGCCCACGATCCACAGCACGGTGAAGAGGATGCTGAACGGCCCCAGGCTGAACACGCCTATGAAGGGCAGCGCGAGAATGTCGATGCGAAAGCCGAACCAGTAGAGCGCGCCTGCGATGGCGAACTGGGCGAGGAACTTCTTGCCCGCGCCCGAGCCGCGGATGTCGTCGTAGAGGCCGAGTGCACAGATGGCGACGCCGCCAAGCAGGAAGGCGATAGCTCGGCGCGAGTTGGCGTAGAACATCCCACCCACGCCGCTGGCTTCGAGCAGCAGCGCCAGAAGCGGGGCGTAGAAGCCAGCGACAATGGCGACGCCGCCCAGGCGCGGGATGGGACGGCCATGGACCTTGCGCGACGACACGTGGTCGTCGAAGAGGTGGTGTTTCAGCGCGAAACGCCGCACCCACGGCGTCAGGAGACCTGACACCAGGCAAGCAAGAACGAATGCAACTCCGGCTGTCCGCATGTGACTCTGTGGCTTCCCTAGCTACCTGTATTCCGCGCCAGTATAGGCGAGTGAAATGCTATCACCACTTTCAAGGCGATGGCGTGCGAGCAGACCCTCACCCGCCGGCGCGGACGTCGGCGGCCTCTCAGCCCTGCGGGCCCTTCGGGTCCGTCACGCCCCACCCCTGCCCCACGCGCGCTTCGCGCGCGCCCTCGCCGGCTGCGCGGGCGAGGCGATACGGCCGCTGGCGCGGCCGTGAAAAGGCAGCGCTCAGCTCGGGGCTCTAGATAAAACATCTGCTCACCCGCCGACGGGGACGTCGGCACGGATCTCGATTCGCCAGGTTCCACGCCATCACTTTCAAGGGGGAGGTGAAATGCTATCTACCTCAAGCTGCTTCTTGTCGTGTTGAATTCTTGCCAGCGCGCCACGTCTCAGGGCGATGCCTACAACAGGGCGAATCGCCCGTACTCGGCGAAGTGGCGGTCGAAGGCGATGGCGTGGTGATACCCAGGCGCGCCATGACCACGAAGCTCATGGCGTCGTCAGCGATGAGGTGCGCCCGCGCCCGCATCAACGAAGACGCGCCTCACCGGACTTACTCGTGTCGGTCCGCGTAAACATCAGCCAGGCGTTGAGGGCGGCGAGGCGCTGCGCCTGGATACCCGCAATCATGGCGCGGCTTCTGTGTGCCGATACTGAGAGTGGGTTTCGTTCAAGATCTATGCATGTTGCCGTCGTCCAAGCAGCTTCTGCGTCCGCGCTTCAGCATGCAGCTTGATGCCCAGAGCGCTGATGACCTTGAGAATCGGGTTTGGAGGTATACTGACCGGCGGATGCGCGGGATGATCGAAACGCAGGGCCAAGACC
>Ga0265316_10001004_pt1 | contig 30625 bp, 26 predicted proteins | sample 4522metaG_FD_202092 | JGI IMG/M metagenome (GOLD analysis project Ga0265316, IMG submission 202092) | Rhizosphere microbial communities from Carex aquatilis grown in University of Washington, Seatle, WA, United States - 4-5-22 metaG | ecosystem: Host-associated > Plants > Roots > Rhizosphere >...
CTGGAAGGGCTGCTGCTCGACACCCGGCAGCACCTGGAAGCGTTGAAGCAGCAGGTTTCCGATGTTTGCCAGTCGGTCGGCGGGAAGGGCGGCCCGGAGGAGGGCTGAAGCGCCGGCCGGGCTCAGAACGACGCCGCGAAACCGAGCAGGCCGATGGCGGAGGGGGTGAAGCGGGTCGCGCCGCCGCTGAGCTGGCCGTAGACGGCGAAGCGGTGGTTGACGGTCCAGATGAACCCCGCGCCGACCGCGTTTTGCGTGGGCGAGCGGTAGACGCTGTAAGGCACCTGGACATTGGGGATGCGCGGCAGCGAGGCGGCGTTGTAAAAGCCGTGGACGAAGACGGCGAAGTCCTTGTTGAACAGGTCACGCTGGAACGCCCACTGGAAGCTGAGTTCCCAGATGTTGCGGCCGGCCGGGTCTTGGAAGCGGGTCGTGCCCAGGTTGTATTCAAAGTCGATGTCCCAGGGCAGGGACTGGTCGAAATTGAAGGTGAAGGAGGGCTGCGTGCCGCCGTTGAACGCCTGGCTGCCCAGCCAGCTCGTTTGCAGATAAGCCTCGAAACCCGCCGCCGGCAGAAAATAACCGGGCTTTTCCGTCCACAACTGGATCTTGGTGTCGAAGGCGATGGGCGAGAAGCCCCAGGTGGAGTCGGAACCGCCCATCCAGCTCAGGCCGTTGCCGAACAGGCGCAGTTCGATGTTGTCGGTCACGCCATAGCGCAGCAGGAATTCGGCGTTGTATTGGGCCGGGCTGCCGAGGGCGGTGCCGTAATAGGCCAGCGGCGAGACCTCGGCGTAGGCGCGCCCTCGCGGCAGGGTGAAGGCGCTGTTGGGGAAGTTCGCCAAGTCCGGGCCGGGGTTGTTGATGTCGGGCGCGGCGCGCCATTGCTCGATGTTTTCGGGCAGCCTGGCGCGGGAGCGGTTGTAGCGGCCTTTGAAGAACGCCTCGGCGACCTCCCCCCCCCGCTGCTCGCCGTAAGCTTGGAATTGTTCGTGCGCCTTCGCGGTGGCGGCGGCGTCCTCGGGGCTGGGCCGGTGCGCCGCCTCCCATTCTTCGGCGACGCGCCGGCGGGCGAAGGCGCGGAAGGCGTCGAAGCCGGTGTCTTTCGCTTGTTCGGCTTGTTCTTGCCGAGGGGGCTGCGCGGAGGCCGGTGGCGGCGGCGGGGCGGGCGGTTTGCCCGGCGACGCGCAGCCGGACAGGGCCACGCATGCCAGCGCGAAGACCCGCATCCGCCGGACAGGCGGGCGGGCGGGTCTTGGAGCCTCCGGCTGGGAGCGCACAGGGCCGCGCCGGCTTATTGGATCAGCGGAATCCGCTCGGCGATTTCCGCGTCGATGGCCGCGCGAATCCGCGCCTCGATCTGGTAGAAGCGGGCCAGTTTCTTCGGCGGCAAGACTTTGTCAAATTTCGGCCAGTAGGCCTTCATCAGCTTCAAGCGGGCTTCCTGGTAGTCCAGTTGCTCAAGGGTGATTTGTTTCGCCATCGTCTCGGTCATGTCGTCGTAATTCTCCCCGAACTGGTTGATGATTCCGCGCCGCCGCTGCGTCAAGGCGGACAAATCCTGCTCGAAACGCGCGTAAAGCGGCCAGAAGGCCTTGGCCTCGGCCTCGGCCAGCGGCAGGTTGTCCGCCACCAGCCGCCGCCTGTCCTGGGCCAAGCGCTCTTCGCTGCCGGCGGGGTCTTGCGTTTCGGCGAAGGACGGGCTTGCCAATCCAAGCGCGCACAGCCAAATGGCCAACAGGGTGATGCCGCGCATCGGGGCTCCTTTGAGGGTTAGGTTTAATCGTCGGCTGCCCGTTCTCCAGGGGGGCCGGCCTCTTCCGCCGTCAGCGGCGTGGCCCGCTCATAAATGCTGGACAGACTGAGCAGGTCGCCCGGATGCTGGGTCATCAGCCAGTCAAGATCGGCGGCTTGCGCCGCCAAATCGGCCGCCTTGCCGTCCGCCGCCCGCATCGCCTTGCCGATCAGCGAGGCGAACATGGGCGACAGCATGGCATGGCGGACGGCGAGCACGGCCCGGGTGTCGCGGTCAATGATGCCTGCTGAAAAATGAAACGGCAAGCTTCGTTCACGGGCCAGCGCCTGGAAGACCCGCCGCCGCTGGTGGCCCAGCCCGTCGCCGTCGCAGACCGCCGTGTGCCAGGGCAGGCTGCCGAAGCGGTACAACAGGACGGCGGCGGCGCCATGCCGGACCAGCGCCATCTGCAAGCCGCCTTCGCAGAACTGTGTCAACACTTTCTCGGCCGGAGACGGGATGAAGAGTTCCAGGCGCGGATTGTCCGGCAGGAACGAGAAAGACGAGGCGGCCCGCTTGCGCTGGCCCGCCGGATAAAACTTGCCGGCTTGGAACGGAGCCTTGGGCGAGGCTTGTTGCGGTGTCGATGGAATGTTCATGGATAAACCCCCTAATGAATGGACGCGTTGGTTTGGGTGAACGGGTTCAGGGCGAAGGGTTTCCCCGGCCTGGCGGGGCTGCGGGCGTCTTGCCGGCGGCAGGCGGCGCGCGGCCTGACTTGGACAGGCAGCGTGTGCAAGGCGCTTCGTCGTAGTCATCGTCGTCTATATTGGACAGCGCGGCTTCCAAGCCTATCCGGGCCGGTTCGAGAAAATAAGACACGGCCAATCCCGGCGGGTTCAGGCCTGCAGGCTCGCAAGCCAAACTGGCGGTGGCCAGGATGAGGGCGGCTGTGAGCGCGCCGCCGTTGGCGGTGCTTGCCAACGGCGGCGGCTGGAGGCTAAGGCGCGGGACAGCGCCGATGTGCGACAGGCCCGCCGCCGCGATGCCTAGGCAAAAAACATGTTGTGCATCGACGCCGCTCATGTGGCGGGCTCCTGACATAATACGGGCTGAAAACAGGGGGCTGGCCGGGCCAGGCTTGGACAGTATTACAAGCCTGGTTTGTATCTGGGCTGTGTCGGCGCGGTGGAGGGTTGTAGCGTTTTGTGTCGAAAGCCCGGCGCGGACACAAAACGATACAAAGCGGGCCGAGCGCCGGGTGACAAACAGCCGGCGGACGGGTACAAAGAGATCCTATGGAAACCCAAGCACACATACTCGTGGTCGACGACGACCGGGAAATCCGGGCGCTGGTCGGCGAATACCTGAAGAAAAACGGCTACCGCGTCAGCCTGGCCGGCGACGGGCGGGACATGCGCGCCGTGTTGGAGGCGCGCCGCATCGACCTGGTGGTGCTCGACCTCATGCTGCCCGGCGAAGACGGCTTGAGCCTGTGCCGGGGCCTGCGCGCGGTCTCCAACCTGCCGGTGCTGATGCTCACGGCCAAAAGCGACCCCTTCGACCGCGTGCTCGGCCTGGAGATGGGCGCGGACGACTATCTGGTCAAGCCCTTCGAGCCGCGCGAGTTGCTGGCGCGCATCCGCAGCGTGCTGCGCCGCGCCCAGGCTTTGCCGGCGAACCTCGCGCCGCCCGCCCCGCGCCGTTACCGCTTCGCCGGCTGGATCTTGGACGCCGGCGCGCGCCAGCTCCGCTCGCCGCAGGCCGTGGTCGTCGCGCTGTCCGGGGCCGAATACCGCCTGCTCCAGGTGTTCCTCGAACACCCCAACCGCGTGTTGACGCGCGACCAGTTGATGGATCTCGTCCAGGGCCGCGACGCCGACCCGTTCGACCGCTCCATCGACCTGAGGGTGAGCCGTTTGCGCCAGAAGCTGGGCGACGACGCCCGCGCGCCGACGCTGATCAAAACCTTGCGCAACGAGGGCTACGTCCTCGCCGCGGCGGTCGAGGCGGAACCCTAGCGATGCGCCGGCTGGTCGGCTCGCTGTCTGTGCGCTTGTTTTTGATCGTGCTGGGCGGCGTCGTGCTGGCTATCACCCTGACCCACAGCCTGCATCGCCATGAGCGCGCCGGGCTGCTGGGCGAGTATCGCGAGCGCACCGCGCTCGGCCATCTGGGCGACGCGGTCTTGTTGTTGGCCGCCCTGCCGCCCGCCACCCGGCGCGAAGCCGCCGCCGCCTTGCCCCGCGACCGCTGGTCGGTCGAGTTCGCCGCGCCGACAGGCCCGGTGGCGGGCAAGGCGGCGCCGGCCTTCGCCGAGGCGCTGGACGAGCGCCTCGGCGGGTCGGCGGCAGGGCGGGAGGCTTGGCTGCAACGGCCTGTCGAATGCGCCGATAGCTGGCCTTGCCCTTATGTCGCGGTGGCGCGGGTTCAATTCAAGGACGGGCAGGCGCTGTGGATCGGCTACCAGGGGCAAGACCGCCCCAAGCGCTACCAAGGCACGGGGCTGCGCGTCAGTATCGGCGTGTTCGCCGCCGTCATGGCGGTGGCCGCTTGGCTGGTCGTGCTGCTGGCGTTGCGGCCGCTGCGCCGCCTGGTGCAGGCGGTGGAGGATTTTGGCCGCGACATCACCCAGCCGCCGATGGACGATGCCGGGCCTAGCGAGGTGCGCCGCGCGGCGCAGGCCTTCAACGCCATGCAAGAGCGGATTCGCGGCCACATGGCCGAGCGCACGCAGATCTTGACGGCGGTGACCCATGACCTGAAGACCCCGCTGACGCGGATGCGCCTGCGCCTGGAAAAATGCGCCGACGAGGCGCTGCGGGACCGGCTGCGGGCGGATCTGGCGTTCATGCAGTCGCTGGTGGAGGAGGGGCTGGAACTCGCGCGCAGCCTGGACGCCAGCGAGCCGGCCCAGGTGGTCGCGCTAGAGGCGCTGCTGCAAAGCCAGTGCGACGACGCCGCCGAGGCGGGGCTGGACGTGGTTTACTCGGGAGAGGCGGGCGGCGTCTTGGTGACGGGCCGGCCCAATGCCTTGGGCCGGGTGTTTGCCAACCTGATCGACAACGCCGTGAAATACGGCCATTACGCCCGCGTCAGCCTGGTGCGGCGGGACGGCAAGGCTTGGGTGAGCATCGTCGACGGCGGCCCCGGCATCCCGGAGGCGGACTTGCAGGCGGTGTTGCAGCCGTTTGTCCGCCTTGAGACCTCCCGCTCCCGCGACACCGGCGGCACCGGCCTGGGGTTGGCCATCGCGGTCAATTTGCTGCGCTGCGAACAGGGCGGGCTGAGCTTGCGCAACCTTTCGGTGGGCGGGCTTGAGGTTTTGGTCGAACTGCCCCTGGCGGTGGTCGCCAAGCGGCATTAACGCCAGCCGCCCGGCCGGTAGGCCCAGCCGCAGGGCAATCGCGCTATGCGGCCTTTACGGGGCCGCACGAAGAAAAAGCGGTCTCACGCAACGGCGCAACGACGCCACGCTAAGACGCCCGGCGACGTTGCGGGCGTGGCGTCGTTGCGTGAGGCGCTTTTCTTGGCGCCTTTGCGGGCTTTGCGTGAGATTTCCTGTTGTGCCGGATGGCAGGCAACATAGCGCGATTGCCCCGGACCCAGCCGCCGCCCGGGTGCGCAGCCCAGGCATGCTCGTTCCAGCGGGCGTCGGGCCGGGGCGGCACCGCCCAGCGCCCCGGCGTCCATTCCCAACGGTTCCGCCACATCCAACGGTCATTGCTTCCAATGCTTGCCAAAACCGCCGTGGTGTCCGATATCGAAACCTTTGTCGAAGGTTTGCCGTTGTTCAGGCGACAGCGCGGCATAGAACGTCTTCGTGGCGGCCAAGCGCGCTTCCTGCCTGGCAATATGCTCTTTGGAAAAAGCCAGCATTTTCTCCATGCGCTCAGGCACCGGCAAGCTTGCCAGCGACTCGAAATTCTTGCGTTTCTCCTCCCAGCCTTTGCCGTCCCCTTTGATTTTGCCGGCCCATTCGGTCCAGGCGGCTTCTTGGACAGGGTTGAGCTTGAGATCGGCTTTGAGGCTTTCCAGGCGCTTTTCCTTGCCTTCCCAGCGGTCGCATTTTTTCGGCTCGCTGCCGGCGGATTCTGGTTTGCCGGCGGCGGCGGCGGCGTCCGCCGGCTCGGCCAGCACGTTCGATCCTGCCAATAGGCTTGAGATGGCAAGGGTGGCTAGGATAGTTTTGATGCTGTGTTTCATGGTCGTCTCCTGGGAAAAGTTAGCTATGGCAAATATGCCGTGGGGCGGTATTGACCCTGACGGCTATTAGACACCCAGCATGTATCGTGGATATGTCTGCGATGTAGCCTATTGTAGAACTCGATGGGAAGGCGGCTGGTTGCCACGGGCCTGCCCATGCAAAGCCGCTGGAAAACCTTGGCCGCCGGGATGCCGTTGAGCAGCAAACCCAGCTTAAGTGACCGTCGTCTTTGCCTGGCGTGTGGATTTGAACCCTGCTTGGAGCCTGGCCATGTAGAGGTAAACCACCGGCGTGGTGTAAAGCGTGAGCATCTGGCTGACCATCAAGCCGCCGACGATGGAGATCCCCAAGGGGCGGCGCAGTTCCGCGCCGTAGCCTGAGCCAAACGCCAGCGGCAAGGCGCCGAGCAGGGCCGCGAAGGTCGTCATCATGATGGGACGGAAACGGGTCAGGCAGGCGGTGAAAATGGCTTCACGCGCGGCCATCCCCTGTCCGCGCTCGGCATGCAGGGCGAAGTCGATCATCATGATGGCGTTCTTTTTCACAATGCCGATCAGCAAGACCACGCCGACCAAGGCGATGATGCTGAATTCCGTGCCGGTGGCCAGCAGCGCGAGCAGCGCGCCGACGCCGGCGGAGGGCAGGGTGGACAGGATGGTGACCGGATGCACGTAGCTCTCGTAGAGCACGCCCAGCACGATGTAGATGGCGGACAGGGCGGCCAGAATCAGCCAGGGCTGGTTTTTCAGCGATTCCTGGAACGCCTTCGCCGTGCCCTGGAAACCGCCGTGGACCGAGGCCGGCACGCCGATTTCTTGCAAAGTGTTTTTGATGATCGCGGTCGCGTCGGAGAGCGAGTAGCCGGGTTTGAGGTTGAATGAGAGGGTCGCCGCGGCGAATTGTCCCTGGTGGTTGACCGTCAACGGCGTGTTGGTCGGCGCGAAACTGGCGAACGCCGACAGCGGGGGCTGGGTGCCTGCGGTTTGCGGCGGCACGGGCGGGACGCTCAGGTACATTTGCCGCAGCGTCTGCGCGCTCTGCCAATAGCGGGGGGCCAGTTCCATCACGACGTGGTATTGGTTGAGCGGGTTGTAAATGACGGAAACCTGCCGCTGCCCAAAGGCGTCGTTCAGGCTCGCATCAAGCAAGGCCAGGCTGACGCCGAGCCGCGCCGCCGCGGCGCGGTCCACTTTCAGCGTCACCTGCTGCCCCTTGTCTTGTTGGTCGGAGTTGACATCCGCCAGTTCGGGGCGGGCGGACAGCGCCTTGAGGATTTTCGGAGCCCACTCGCGCAGATCGGCCAGATGCTCCGCCTGCAAGGTGTATTGGAACATCGAGGGCGACACCCGGCCGCCCACGCCGAGTTCTTGCTGCGGTTGCAGGAACAGGCTAGCCCCCGGCTCGTTCGACAGCTTTTTGCGCAGCCGCCCCAAAATGCGGTCGAGAGTGGCGTCACGCTCTTGCGGCGGCTTCAGCACCGCGAACATCCTTGCGGTGTTGCCGCCCTGCTGGCCGCCGGCGACGCCGATGACGTTGTCGATGGCCGGATCGCGCCGCAGGATGTCGACAAAGTCGGCCAGCTTTTTCGCCATGGCCTGGAACGAGGTGCTCTGGTCGGCCTGGATGGTGCCATTCAGCCGCCCGGTGTCCTGCACCGGGAAAAACCCCTTGGGGATCACCACATAGAGATAGACGTTCAGCCCTATCGCGCCGAACAGCAGCAAGATCATCAGGCGCGGATGGCCCAAAGCCCAGCGCAAGCTGCGTTCGTAAGCCCGCAGCAGGCGGTCGAAAAAATCTTCCACCCCCCGGTATAAACGGCCGTGCGGCCGGTTTTCCCGCCCGAGCCAGCGCGCGCACAGCATCGGCGTGGTGGTCAGCGACACGACCAGGGACACCAGCACGGCGGCGGAGAGGGTGACGGCGAACTCCCGGAACAAGCGCCCGACGATGCCGCCCATCAGCAATAGCGGGACAAACACGGCGATCAGCGACAGGCTCATGGACAGCACCGTGAAGCCGACCTCGCCGGCCCCCCGCAGCGCGGCCTGGAATGGCGGAACGCCCTTTTCGATGTGGCGTGACGTGTTTTCCAGCACCACGATGGCGTCGTCGACGACAAAGCCGGTGGCGATGGTCAGCGCCATCAGGGACAGGTTGTCGAGGCTGTAATGGCATAGATACATCACGCCGCAGGCCCCGATCAGCGAAACCGGCACGGCGATGATCGGAATCAGCGCCGAGGCTGGATTGCGCAGAAACACGAACACCACCAAAATCACCAGGGCGATGGCGATCAGCAGGCTGCGCTCGACTTCGTTGACGGACGCCCGGATCGTCACCGAGCGGTCCATGACCACCGACAAGTCGATGGCCGCCGGGATGGACGCCTTGAGCCGCGGCAGCATGGCCTGCACCTTTTCCACCGTTTCGATGACGTTGGCCCCGGGCTGTTTAAACAGGATCAGCAGCACCGAGGGCTTGCCGTTTTTCAGCCCGGCATTGCGCAGGTCTTCCACCGAGTCCACCGCCTCGCCGAGGTCGGCGATCCGCACGGCGGCGCCGTGGCGGTAGGCTACGATCAGCGGCAGGTATTCCTGCGCGCGCTTGGCCTGGTCGTTGGCCTGGATCTGCCAATGCCGCCGCCCGTCGTCGAGCGAACCCTTGGGACGGTTCGCATTGGCCGAAACAATCGCCAGGCGGACATCCTCGAGGCCGACGCCATACTTCGCCAAGGCCTCCGGGTTCAACTCGACACGGACCGCGGGCAAGGAGCTGCCGCCGACGGTCACTTGGCCGATGCCTTGGATTTGCGCGATTTTCTGCGCCAAGACCGTCGAGGCCGCGTCGTACATCTGGCCGCGGTTTTGGGTGTCCGAGGTCAGCGCCAGGATCAAGACGGGCGAATCCGCCGGGTTGACCTTGCGGTAATTGGGGCGGCTGGGCAGATTGGCGGGCAGCAGGCTGCTGGCGGCGTTGATGGCCGCCTGCACATCCCGCGCCGCGCCGTCGATGTCGCGGCCCAAATCGAATTGCAGGATGATGCCGCTCGATCCCAGAGAACTGGAAGACGTCATCTCGGTGATGCCGGCGATGCGCCCCAGGGATCGTTCCAGCGGCGTGGCGACCGTCGCGGCCATGGTTTCCGGGCTGGCGCCGGGCAGCGAGGCCGACACGGCAATGGTCGGGAAATCCACCTGGGGCAAGGGCGCGACGGGCAATTGCAGAAAGGCGAGGAGGCCGGCCAGTGCCACGGCCAGCGTCAGCAGCGTGGTGGCGACGGGGCGGTGGATGAAGAGCGCGGAGGGGTTCACAGTGCCTTCCGCCTTAATCCTGGGCTGCGCGGGGCGTTTCAAGCCGGCCGGCCACGCGCCGGGCCAGGCTGTCCATCGTTAAGTAAATGACCGGGGTCGTGAACAGGGTCAGCAGTTGGCTCAGGATCAAGCCGCCGACCATCGTGATCCCCAGTGGATGGCGCAGTTCCGAGCCCACGCCGGTTCCCAGCATCAGCGGCAGCGCGCCGAGCAGCGCCGCCAGCGTCGTCATCATGATGGGCCGAAAGCGCAGCAGGCAAGCCTGGTGGATGGCCTCCCTGGGCGGCAGGCCCTGCTTGCGCTCGGCCTCCAGCGCGAAGTCGATCATCATGATGGCGTTCTTTTTGACGATGCCGATCAGCAGGATGATGCCGATAATGCCGATGATGCCCAGATCCAGGCCGGACGCCATCAGCGCGAGCAGCGCGCCGACCCCGGCGGAGGGCAGCGTCGACAGGATCGTGACGGGGTGGATATAGCTTTCGTAAAGCACCCCCAGCACGATGTAAACCGTCACGATGGCGGCGAGGATCAGCCACAGCGTGTGCGACAGCGAGGCGGTGAAAGCCAAAGCCGCGCCTTGGAAGCTGACCGCCACGCTGGGCGGCAGGCCGACGGCTTGCTTGGCCGCGTCAATGGCCTGCACCGCGTCCCCTAAGGAGGCGCCCGGTGCCAGGTTGAAAGAGATCGTCGAGGCGGGGAACTGGCCGAGGTGGTAGATGGCCAGCGGCGTGGGGCGCTCCGACACCTGCGCGATGGCGGACAGCGGGACTTGGGTGCCGTTCGTCGAAGGGATGCGCAGCCCGCCCAGATCCTCAGGGCTCGAGCGGTAGTCTTGTTTCACTTCAAGCACCACCCGGTATTGGTTGGACTGGGTGAAGATCGTCGACACCAGCCGCTGCCCGTAGGCGTCGTACAGTGCATTGTCTATCGCCGCCGTGGTGACGCCCAGCCGGCTCGCGCTGGCGCGGTCGATGGACACGAACGCTTGCAGCCCCTGGTCTTGCAGATCGCTGGCGACATCGGCGAGTTCGGGCGCGCGGGAAAGACGCTCGACCAGGCGGTGCGTCCACTCGCCCAGTTCCGCCGGGCTGGCCGTTTCCAGCGTGAATTGGAACTGGGTGCGGCTGACCCGGTTTTCCAGCGTCAGATCCTGCACCGGCTGGAGAAACAGCGCGATGCCGGGAACCGCCGCCAGCTTAGGGCTTAGCCGGCGGATCACCGCCGAGGCATTCACGGCCCGCGTCTTCAGCGGCTTCAGGTTGACCAGGAACCGACCGCTGTTCAGCGTGGGATTGGTGCCGTCCACGCCGATGAAGGAGGACAGGCTCTCCACCGCCGGATCTTCCAGGATGACGCGGGCCAAGGCTTGTTGCCGCGCCGCCATGGCTGGGAAGGAAATATCCTGCGGCGCGTCCGAAATGCCCTGGATCAGCCCGGTGTCCTGGATCGGAAAGAAGCCCTTGGGGATGATGAGGTATAGCCACACGGTCAGCCCCAAGGTGGCGAGCGCGACCAGCAAGGTCAAGGTTTGCCGTTGCAACACCCAGTCCAGCATCCGCCCGTAACCGGCGATGGCCTGGTCAAAAACCCGGCCGCTGCGGCGATAAAGCCGGCCGGCTTGCGCCTCGTCCACAGGACGCAGCAGCTTGGCGCACATCATCGGCGTCAGGGTGAGTGAGATGACGGCGGAAATCAGGATGGCCACCGCCAAGGTGACGGCGAATTCGCGGAACAGCCTACCCACCACGTCCTTCATGAACAGCAGCGGAATCAGCACCGCGACCAGCGAAAAGGTCAGTGAAATAATCGTGAAGCCGATCTGCTCCGACCCCTTCAGCGCCGCCTCCAGCGGCGGGTCGCCTTCCTCGATGTAGCGGGAAATGTTCTCGATCACCACGATGGCGTCGTCGACCACGAAGCCGGTGGCGATGGTGAGCGCCATCAAGGTCAGATTGTTGATGCTGAAACCGGCGAGCCACATGACGCCGAACGTGCCGATCAGCGACAGCGGCACCGCGACGGCGGGAATCGCGGTGGCCTGCGCGCTGCGCAGAAAGACAAAAATCACCAGCACGACCAGGGCCACGGACAGGCACAGCTCGAGGCGGACATCCCGCACCGAGGCGCGGATGGTGGTGGTGCGGTCGGTCAGCGGCGCAATGTCCACCGAGCGCGGCAAGGCCGCCTGCAACTGCGGGAGCAATTGCTGAATCCGGTCCACGACCTCGATCACATTGGCGCCCGGTTGGCGCTGGATGTTGACGACGACCGCCGCCGTGTCGTTGGCCCAGGCGGCGAGGCGGATATTCTCGGCATCGTCCACGGCCTCGGCGACCTCGGACAGGGCCACCGGCGCGCCATTGCGGTAGGCGACGACCAGCTTCTGGTAGTCCGCCGCCAGCCGGAGCTGGTCGTTGGCGTCGATGATGGCCGCGCGGGCCGGGCCGTCGAACAGGCCCTTGGGCTGGTTCACGTTGGCGGCCGCGATGGCCGCGCGCAGATCCTCCAGGCTCAAGCCGTAGGCGGCCAGGGCCTTGGGATTGGCGCGGATGCGCACTGCCGGCCGCTGTCCGCCGGTGATGCTGACCAGGCCGACGCCGGGCAATTGGGCGATTTTTTGCGCCAGTTGGGTGTCGACCAGGTCTTCCACTTTGGACAGCGGCAAAATCTTCGAACTGACGGCCAGGGTCAGAATCGGCGCGTCCGCCGGGTTGACCTTGTTGTAAACAGGCGGCATCGGCAGGTCGGTGGGCAGGAAATTGGCGGCGGCGTTGATGGCCGCCTGCACCGTTTGCTCGGCGATGTCCAGATCCAGGTTCAGATTGAATTGCAGCGTGATGACCGACGCGCCGCCCGAACTGGCGGATGACATTTGATTAAGCCCCGGCATCTGGCCGAATTGGCGCTCCAAGGGCGCGGTGATCGACGAGGTCATCACCTCGGGGCTGGCCCCCGGGTACAGCGCCACCACCTGGATTGTCGGGTAGTCCACTTGCGGCAAGGCCGAAATCGGCAGCAAGCGGTAAGCCAGGACGCCGACCAGCAACAGCGCCACCATCAGCAGGGAGGTGGCGACCGGGCGCAGGATGAACGTCTTTGACGGATTGAAGGACGGCAGGGGGTCGTCGGGGGCGGGTAGCGGGTTCACTATGGTTTACGTGCCAGCAAGAAAAGGTCGCACGCAACGACGCAACGACGCAGCGCAAAGACGATCTTTAACGTTGCGGGCGCTGCGCCGTCGCGTGAGGCATCTTTTCTGGTTCACGGATTCGTCTTCGGCTGTTTGCCTGGCTTGGATGGCGGCGTTCCGGCGGGATTTTCGGCAGGCTTGCGGGTTTCGCGCTGGACGGCCTCCACACTGGTTCCTTCGCGGAGTTTGTCGACGCCGTCCACCACCACTGCCTCCCCCGGCGCCAGTCCTTCGAGGATCGCCGTTTTTTCCCCTTCGACCGGCCCCTGCTTCACCGGGCGCACCGCCGCCGTTTGGTCGTCTTTCACCACATAGACGAAGGTGCCGATGGAGCCGTGCTGGATCGCCGAGACTGGCAGGAGGGTCGCCGAACCCAGCGTGTCCAGCTTCATTTTGATGTTGACGAATTGGTTGGGAAACAGCCGGTTGTCGTCGTTGGCGAACTGGGCCTTGAGCTTGACGGTGCCCGTGGTGGTGTCGATTTGATTGTCCAGCGCCACCAGCGCCCCCTCCGCGAGTTTGTGCTCGCCGGCCCGGTCATACGCCTCGACGGCAAGGGCTTGCCCCGGACGCCAACGCCGCATGACGGCGGGCAAGTCATCCTCGGGCAGCGTGAAGACCACGGCGATGGGCTGGATCTGCGTGATCACCACCAGCCCGTTGGCGTCGGCCGCATGGACGATGTTGCCTTGGTCCACCAGCCGCAGCCCCGCCCGCCCCGAAACCGGCGCGGTTATCCGCGCATAGTCGAGTTGCAGCTTGGCGTTTTCGATCTGGGCGCGGTCCACTTCCACATTGCCGTGGGCTTGCCTGACCAGCGACGCCTGGGTCACGGTTTGCTGCTCGGCGATGGAGCCTTTTGCCAACAGCGTCTGATAGCGGGCCAGATCAATCTCGGCGTTCTTCAACAAGGCTTCGTCCCGCTCCAACTGGCCTTCGGCCTGGTGCAACTGGACTTGGAACGGGCGGGGATCGATTTCCGCCAACAGGTCGCCCTCGCGGACCATTTGGCCTTCCGTGAAAGCCACCCGGATCAATTCGCCGTCGACCCGGGTCCGCACCGTGACCGTGCGCAACGCGGTGACAGACCCCAAGCCGTTCAGATAAACAGGGAAGTCGCCTTGCGTGGCCTTTTCGACGGTGACAGGCACGGGCAAGTCGGCCGGCTTTCCCGGTTTTGACCTGGGGCCTGGATCGGTTTCCGGGGGGCTGGCGGACGGTTTGCGCAAGCCTTCCGGCGTGGCGGCGGGCGGCGGACGTTTGAAGCCGGGCGGCGTCAGAAAATACGCCGCCAGGGCGAGCGCGGCGGCTACGAGGATCGCCGCCGGCCAACGCCATCCCATTCTTCTGTGTAGACGGGGCGTGGGGGGCAAATCCTGGCGTTCATCGGGGTTCATCAACCGGCATCACCTTCAATCCATCGGTTTTCGTGGCTGGCGCGGACGGGCGGGCCGGGCTTGTCCCGGTCGACGAGTTTGGCCAGCGCATGGTCGCGGATGTTCTCGGGATAAATCGCCCGCCACGCCATCACCGGCATCCCGTCGATGTCGAACGCGGCCTGCACCCGGCAGCATTCGCAGGTGTGCTCGGCGGCCTTGACGCCGGGCTCAACAGTAATTTGATGGATTGATGCATGTTTTCCAAAGGGGCAAGATGTTAAGGACTACTTGCGCAGCCCTGTCGCGTGTTCTTTAAACCAGGCGGGGGCGGCGTCCAACAGCCATTCGCGCGCCTCTTGCGAGTCTTTGAGGCTCATGTCCAGGAAGGCGGTCGTCACGCTGACGACGATGGCCATTTGCCGGGCCGCGTGCGTCTGGATCGCGATTTCTTCCTGGCGGTTTTCCTCGTCGCGGTTTTTGGGGTTGCCTCCGCCACCAGGCTCGCCGCCACCGCCCTTCCTCGGCCGGCCGCCGCCACTGTTTCCGCCGCTTCCGCCGCCGCGCGAAGTCGCCCCGGCCCTGGCGTCATAACCGGCGGCCATCTCTCCGGCGTCAAGGCCTGATGTGACCGCACCGAACCATCCTTTGCCCGGACGCGAGGTCGCCCCGGTCGCGCCGTCGTAGCCGCCCGGCTCGCCGCCGGATGTCCGTCCGCCCCGCTCATGGATGATAGGGCCTATGACCTCAGACCAATACAAGGGGTTGCTCATGCTGCCTGACAGCAAGCGATGGTTCGCCCGCTCAAACCACAGCAGGTGTTTTCCGCCGGGCGGCAATTCGTTCCAGAGGGATTTTCTCGACGCGGGCGTGGAGATTGCCGCCGGATCTTGATCCTGCCCGCCGCTGACGAGCAGCAGCGGCATCTGGATGGCCGCATAACGCCCCGGCGCTTTTTCCCGGGCGGGGTCGGCGTGCGGGCTGATGAGGATCGCGGCGGTGAAAACCGGCGGGGGGGCCGGCAGGGCCAGATCGACTTTTTCGCCGGCCAACACCAGGGCTGTCTGCGCGCCCAGGTCGTAGCCGGCCAGGGCCATCCGGCCCAGGTCGAGGCTGGCGTAGCGCGGATTGCCGCCGCGGACGCGGGCGGCGAGTTGCTCCAGCGCCCAGCACACTTGGGACAGCCGTTCTTCCAGGGCATGCCGGGAAAACACCGCCCGCCCGACCGCTTTGAAGTCGCCGGGCTTGGCCTGGTGATTGGCCCACAAAGCTTCGCCGTAGGCCTTGGGCTGGATGGACACGACGGCATAGCCTGCTTGCGCCCAGGGCCGCCGCCACAATTCGCCCTGCCCGGTGTCCTCGCCCACGCCGGGCAAATAGACGACGACGGGCAGTTTTCCAGGCGCGTCGGGGATGAAGATGGAAACCTCGACGGGGACGCCGTCGTGCGGCCAGGTTTCGCGGGTGGAGCTGACCGCGTGGTTTGGCCCGGCATAACCGCCTTGGCCGGTGAACTCGGCCATTTCACGATCCCGGTCCACCGGCCCGTGGCGATTCCACAGGGAGCAGGCGGCCGCCAGCGACAGCAGGCAGGCCAGGCAGCACGACGCTAATGGTGCCGGTCTCATCCGTTAGCGGAATTTGGATGGCTGGCCGTTGCCACGGTGTAAACCTGGCCATGGTTGAAAACCGCAGGCCACGTCATCCCAAGTCAACCGCCACGAACAGCTTGTCGCCGTCCCGGCGCACCAGCAGCGCCACATGCTGGCCGACCGGCCCGGCGTTAGGCGCGGCAAGGCTGGCCTTTGCCGGGCCGGCCGGCAAGACTTGATATTTCACGATCAGGTAAGCGTCCGTCAGGACGCCCAACGTCAGCGCGATGATCAGGAGTCGAGTAATAAATTGTTGATTCATGAGGCTGGCTCGGGAGGGAAAATACACTGATGAACCCTGTGGCTGCAGACATGGCCGGCTTGACTAAAGGGAATTTGAAATCAACCTTTCAAAACTTATCTGTAAAACTGTTAGGCATTTTCCATGCCGATAATGTTGTCATTGCAAATCAGTGTCTTGGGTTTTGGATTGGGCAGATGAAAATACCGCATGGTCGAAATCAACCAGTTGACCACCAGGTATCCATACGTGGCGTGGGGCTGTGAGTCCTAAGCGGGGCCGTGCGTGGGAAAGGGGAAACTTTAGGCGGAGCCCGGTTAGCGCGGCGGCGGGGGCGGCGGGGGCGGCGGGGTTCCCGGCGGGGGAGGCGGAGGCGGCGTGTTCGCGGCCGGCGCGCCGGGGCGGTAGGCGCCCGCGAATTGGCCCTGGACCGGGACGCGGTGCCCCTTGGCGTACATGCACTGGACATAGGCGTTGTCATAGCGCTGCTGGACGGCGTATCCGGACGCGCCGGCCGCCTCGGTTCCCACCAGCCCGCCCACTAGCAAGCCGGTGCCCGCGCCGTAGGCCGCGCCCTGCCCGCCGCCAAAGGCCGCGCCCACCGCCGCGCCCAGCGCCGCGCCGAGGGCGGCGCTGCCGATGCCGCTGGCGGCGGCGGCCTGGTTGGGCGTCGTTCCGCCGGCTTGCCCGTAGGCGTATTGCCTGCAATTGAAATCGTCGTTTTGGAATTGCTCGAAACCCATGCCCGTGCCCGGCAGGGCTAGCAAGCTAGGCCCGGTGGGCACGCTGGCGCAGCCGGCCAGCAGGGCCGCCGCCAACAGCGGCGAAAACGTGATCGCACTTGCCATCTGCGCTTCTCCTATTGGGGCGGCGGCGGTTGCGGCGAGACTTGCTGCCAGCCGCCGGGGCATTCTTTGACGTAAGGGTAGTAAGCCTGCGCGTCGGCGCAGTAATACCAGTAGTTGGACTGGCTTTGCGGGGCCGGCTGGCCGCCGCCTTGCTCGATATAAACCGGCGGCGAAGCGGGCACTGTGACCACGGCGGGCGGATAGGCGTAATAGGGGGCGGGATAATAGGGCGCGCCCCAGCCGAAGCCCGGCCCGATGATGACGCCGCCATACCAGCCGCCACCGTATCCCCCGCCATGCCCATAATAATGCCCGCCATATCCGCCGCCGCCATAATAATGACCCCCGCCGCCGCCATATCCGCCGCCATGGCCGCCCCAGGCCCGGGCTTCCCCGGCCAGTATCAAGGGGGCGCACAGCAGCGCGGCCAGGCATGCTTGTTTGACCCGATTCATAAAACCTCTCCTCCCCGCGTCGGCGGGGTCGTGTGTGCCGTCGCTCAAAATTCAATGCCGCCCGCCGCCGCCATGGCCGCCAAAACCGCCACCGCCGTGGAATCCCCCTAGGGAGCTTCCTCCCATGCGGCCTCCAAAATAATGTCCGCCGCCCAAGGCATGCGGGCTGAAGCCGCGGCTTGGTGAAAATGTGCGCGGATAGTAGACGCGGGGGCTGTAAGGCGCGGCATACCGTGGCTGGGCGGGCGGCGGACGGAAAGCCCCGCGTCCGTAGCCTTGCGCGGGCGGGAAACCGCCGCCGGGCGCCACGGCCCCGATGGGCCGGGCGATGCCAGCCGGCGGCGCATGCGAAAATTGCGCGGGCCTGAAATGGTTTTGGCTCAGCCCCAAAATAGTCCGCGCGTGTGCTTGGATCGCGGGCGAATTGAACTGCCGCAGGGAGGACGCCCGGCTCTCCGCCAGGATCCGGGCGACAGGGTCGACTCTGCCCGGCGCGCCGCCATGGCCGCCGGCCCAGTGGTTGCTGAGCAGCCAGGCATGCCGGCCGGTCAGCACATGCCGGTGGAAGTCATGCAAGATGAAGTAGCCGCCGAAATACAGGCCGGAAGACCAGAAGGCGTAGGGAACCCAGGAATAAAGGTAATAATAAGGCGCCGGCGGCGGATAGTAAGTCACCACCGGGGGGCCGTCGCTGTCATAGTAGCGGTTGATCCGATCCGGGTCGCCATTCAAGGGATAGCTGTTTTCCGGCGTCACCGCGCCGCCCTCGGCCGGGTTCGCGGACGGCGGAGGATTGATCGCCTTGCCGACGACGGTCGCCTGGCTTTTATACTCGGGCGGGATCGAGTCGTACTCGTTTGAATAATGGGTTTCGCCGTCTTTGTCGACATATTTGTAAATCACCGCATGCTCAGGGCTTATGGCGGGCGCGGCCGGCTTGGCGGCGCCCGGCGCGATGTCCAACCCCAGTTTGGCCTTCACATCCCCGGTCAATTTCAGCGCCTGCTCCTTGCCCATCCCCAGTTTGGCCGAATCGGCGGCCGCGGCCACGCTCTTTTCAATGTCGCCGATGACCGCCGGCGTCACCGGGTAGTCCGCGATCCATCCGTTCCTAGGCTCTATCCCCACGGCGCTTAACAGGCTCTCGGCCGCGGCGTCGTCTGGCGGCTGGCCCAGGTTCAAGGCTTCGGCCAGTTGCGCGGCGAAGTAGCCTTCCGGAACCAAGGCTTGCGCCACCGGCGCGGCGGCGGGCTGGCCGGCGACAGGCGTCGGCGGCGGGGCCTCGGCATTTTCTTGGCCCCCGCGGGCGGGCGGGCAGGCGGCCAGCGCAAGGGCGAGCGCCGCCCAGCCGGGCTGGGTGAAAAACGTCATGCGAATTCGGGGCATGGGGCTCTCCCGGACGGGGGTTGCGAGGCTGGGCGGCGGCGGGCCATGGCGCTGGCGTGGACAGGCTGTCTTGCCGCCGAAGGCCGCCGCCTAGACAGTCTGAAGCAGGCGGAGGGTTCTTTAATCGTTCACTTTAGCAGATCAGACTTAAATGCCCCTTAAAGATTCAGAAACGCCGGCGCCCGCCTGGACCAGCCTGATGCTTCACACTTGGCCGGCTTGGCCCCCAGGCCGCTTCTTGTCAATGGCCTGCCGGGCTTGGCGGATGACGATGGCAAGGATGTTCAAGCGATCCGCGTCCAGGTTTTTGGCCGCGTTCTGGTCAAACGCCCGCGCCACGATCTCGTCGATTTCATCCTCCAGGCGGTCGAGTTGCTCCGATCCCGCCGTGCGTGCTTCGCGCATGATGGCGATCAGCCGGTCGATCTCCGAGCGGCCCCCGTTGCCCTGGGGGTTTTTCCAGGAGTCGATCAGCCAGGCGAACCCCGAGCCGAAAATGCCCAGCACAATCGAAGCCAGGTAAAAAATGCTGGTGGCGCTGTCGACCAGCGAGGCTTGCTCGCCGCTGAAAAACGCGGCCGCGCCGGGATGGACCGGCAGGCCGTCGGTGTCGTCCTCGGTGTCGGGGGCTTCGATTTGCAGGGCCAGCGGCGAGCTTGAGATCAGCCTCGCCTTGGCCAGCATCACCAGCCGGGCCACTTCCCCGGCGACGAAGTCCGGCAGCGAATAGCGGGCGACCAGGCGGTAAGTCACCGCCAGCGTCCCCAAGTCCTCTTCCGGCAGCGGATCGATGCCGCCGAACGCCCCCGCCGGGATTTCGGTCGACTCCACGCCGGGCAGGCGCTTGGCTATCGCCTCGGCCTGCTTGTCGCCGACCAGCTTCGGCGGCGCTTTGGTCGCGTGGGTGATGGCGGCGATCACGCGGGTGATCGAGCCCGGCCCTTCCGGCCCCAGCGCCAGCACGCCCGCGATTTGTTTTTTGACGATGGCCGCGCCGAGCTCGTCGGCGGACAGGAACTGCCGGCCCACCCGCGGCGTGGATATATTGTAAAAACCCAGCATCGCGTCGAGCAGGCGCTCCAGGCGCTCGTCTTGCTCCGGCGTGCCTTCCTTGAGCAGGCCGACCTTCTTGCCGGCCAGCGCTTGCAGATTGTCGACCGGCGAGTGCGCCGGCACGGCCAAGACCAGGCTGTCGCGGCGGAAAATGGCGATGGTCAGGCCGTTCTTGGGCATGGCGATGTCGCTGCGGACGATGGCGAGGTCGGCCTCGCCGTTTTCCAGGGACTTCGCGCTGGCCTCCATGGTGTCGTGCTGGACGCGCTGCAGCTTGACATGCGGACGCTCTTCGGCAAAGACCTGGTTGATCGCGGTCAGAAACAGCGGCCCCCCCTCCAAGGCGGGCCCGGTCGAGACCCGCAGCGTCCAGCGCGCCAGCCCCGAATTCAGCCACAGCGTGAGGGTAAGGCCCAGGGCCAGCACGCAAATCCCGCCGACCGCCATGTATTTCGCCCATCGCTTGCGCATGTTGGCCTTGACTGATTGATAATTGAAAAAAAGCGAGTCAAAAAACTATTTTGACATCCGCAGGCCCATGAAATGCGCCACCAGCCCGGACACCAGGATGGCCATGTAAAACTGGCCGACGATCATTTCCATGTAGGCGATGGTCCGCAGCAGGGGATTGACCGGCGTGATGTCGCCGTAGCCGGCGGTGGTCAGCGTGGTGAAGCTGAAATACAAATAACTGTCAAACTGCAATATTTTCGCGTTGAACACCAGCCCCTGGAAAGCGCCCTCCGGCCACAGGATCGCCAAGGCCGCGTAGACCAGCGCCCAGATCAAGCCCAGCAGCAGGTACACGCAAACCGCCCCGATCAGGCTGTTGGCGTCGGTGTCGCGGAAGCTGAACACATGCCGCCCGGCGATGTAGCAGCTCATGCAGGAGAAGGCAATGACGGACAGCGCGGCGCACAGCTCAAGCAAGCGGGTGGGGAAGAACACTGCGGCCACGGCCAGCGCGACATTCAACACGGCGATGGCCAGCCCGTAGCGGAATATCTTCTCGTCCCGCGACAGGCTCCACACGCTGACCATGGTGAAAAAACTAAACGCGACCAGCATCAACGGCCGCATCACGTCGATCTCGACGGTCTCGCCCAGTGCGAGGTGCAGGCCGGGGAGGAGCGTGAGCAGGGACAGCAAACCGCCTAGAAGATACGCGAAATTATTGCGTTGGAATCTTTTCATGCCTGTGTTTCGCCAAGTTTGACGGCTTCGCGCCGGGCTGTGGTGCGGAAGCCCCATTCTACAGGGTTTTGGCGGCGCGGGAACAGGCTGCGCGGCGGGCGGGCCTCTCGTTCGAGAGGTTGCGTGGGCCGTCTAGCCAAGGCTAGGCTCAGATTGGCTTAAGGTGCCAGCCCAGAAGCGGGCTTGATTGATTGAGAGGTAGGCGCGGGCCATGCCCGCGATTGCCTGGATGATCCGTAAGGCTTATTGCCTTAGGCGGTATTTGACCAGGCGTTCGAGCAGCAGCACGGCATGGTAGGCGGCGTCCGTCGTTTGTTCGAGCGTCCCTAAAATCTCCGTCCAGTTGCTTTCATCGACCAAGGGCAGTTCGTTAATCCGCCGCTGGGTCTTCCGCCATTCGTGATAGATGACATCCGCGTCCACCTCCCAGCCCTTGAGTGTCTCGCGGCAGGCCCGGACGCTGGCCAGTCCGTTTTCGGGGTATTGCGCCAACTCCGCCTGGAGCCTGGCGATCATTGACAGCAGGGTCGAGAGCATCTCGTGCGCCGCGCCCTCGATCCGCCTGGGCACGCAGATGTCGATAAGGCGGGCCGTGTCGTTGATCCCGTCGACGATGTCATCCAGGCGGTTGACGAACTGCTCGGTGAGATGGATGAATTCAGAATATTCGAGCGATTCCAGCGCGTGGTAAGCCTCCGCGGTGAGCTTGTCGCCCTGCTCCTCCAACTGCTTCACCCTCGCGATATAGGGCTCCGGCCCGTCGAGATTTGAAAAGAGTTGGCTCAAGGTCTGGCCGCACGCCATTGTATTGCCGAGGTGGTCTTGGAAAATGGCGTCCAGGGAGCGGGGTTCCTGGTGAACAGCAGGGTCAACATTCATGGTGGACTCGTAAGGCTGGAAAAAAGCAATTGATGCGGTGCTAATAGCCAATCTTAATGCCTGGACATGACGAATGCGTGACCGGCGCCGGCGATGGCGCGGAGCCGCCTCCCCAGTAAAGTTTTGCTTCGGGCGGGGCGCGGGCACGCGCCGCGCAAATCTTCTTCCGTTTTTTGATCCAAAGCGGCATCATTCCGCCGACCGGAACGGCTCCGGCCTGCCGCGGACTTGACAACCATAAACCACTGCCTGAAGGATTTTCTATGAGGCTGAAAACAGCGCTTAAGCGCTGGCCCTTGTTCACCGCGCTGGCGGTCGCGCTGCTGGCCGGGGTCAGCGCCTGGGACCCGGGCGATTTGATCGCTTATTTCCGCCAGGCTTCCGCGCTGGAATTGTTCACGCTGATCTTGTTCTTGGTGTTCCTGCTGCCGCCGCTGTTCGCGCGGCTGAAGTTGCCGGCCGTGGTGGCCTTGCTGGTCGGCGGCGTGGGGCTGGGGCCGCATGTGCTGGGCATCATCGACCCCGAGGACGCCGTGCTGGGCTTGTTCACGGTGGTCGGGCGGGTGTTTTTGATGTTCATCGTCGGCCTGGAAATCGACATGCGGGTGTTCCAGGCGACCTCCCGCCGCTCCATGGGCTTCGGCACGGCGACGTTCCTGTTTCCGCTGCTCGGCGGCATGCTGGTGGCGCGGCTGTTCGAGTTCAGTTGGAACGCCTCGCTGCTGATCGGATCGCTGCTGGCCTCGCACACGCTGCTGGGCTTCCCGATTTTGACCAAGCTCGGCCTGGCCAAGCGCGAGGCCATGGCGGTGGCCGTCGGCGCGACGATTTTCACCGACATTTCCTCGCTGCTGGTGCTGGCGGTCTGCATTTCCGTCCACAAGGGCGGCTTTTCCGCGCTGGGCTTGTTGACGCAATTGTTCCAGTTGGCGGTGTACGCCATCATCGTGCTGCAAGGGTTGCCGCTGCTCGGCCGGCTGTATTTCCGCCGCTACCGGCAGGACGAGAACGCGCTGTTCACGTTCACCTTCCTGGCCGTGATGCTGGCCGCGGCCGGCGCGCATTTCATCCATCTGGAGGATATCGTCGGCGCGTTCCTGGCCGGGGTGGCGGTCAACCGGGTGCTGTCCGCGACGCCGGTGCGCGACAAAATCATCATGATGGGCGAGAGCCTGTTCATCCCGGTGTTTTTCGTCGCCATCGGCGTCAAGCTGGATTTGCCGGTGTTCGCCGCGACCTTGGCCAACAGCCTGCCGTTCGTGCTGGCCATCGTCGCCGCGCTGGTGGTGGGCAAGCTGCTGGCCGTCCTCAGCGTCCGCGGCGTTTTCGGCTATGATTGGCCGTCCACGCTGACGATGTGGTCGCTGACGCTGCCGCAGGTGGCGGCGACGCTGGCGGCGGCGATTGCGGCTTACGATGCGGTCGACGGCAACGGCGACCGGCTGATCACCGAATCGGTGCTGAACGCCGTGATTGTGCTGATGGTGCTGACCTCGATTCTTGGCCCGGTGCTGACCGAGCATTTTGGCCGCAAACTCGAAAATCCGCAGGAGTTATCCGATGCCGCCTCTTAAGCTGCTGTTGAGCCTGGTTCTACTGTCCGCCGTGCCGCAGGCGCATGCGGGCGACGACAAAGCCGCCGCGCAAGCCGAGCTGCGCACGCTGCGCAAGGAGGCGCTGGATCTGCTGTACAAGGAAAGCCCGCAGGCCAAGAAGGAGATCCGCGCCGCCGCCGGTTACGGCGTGTTCGGCGTCGTCGGCGCGCAGGTGTTGATCCTGGGCGGCGGCGGCGGGCGCGGGCTGGTGCGCGACAACCTCACGGGCCGGGACACGTTCATGCGGGTCGGCTCGGTCAGCGCCGGGCTGGGCGTGGGCTTCAAGGAGGTGCGCACGGTGCTGGTCTTCAAACAGCGCGACACCCTGAAGCAGTTTTTGGAAAAAGGCTGGGTGTTCAGCGGCGAGGCGCAGGCGGTCGCCAAGACCGACGGCCAAGGCGGCAACGCCGACGACATGAACGCGCCTGTGGGCATCAAGGTCTACCAACTGACCCAGACCGGGCTGATGGCCCACGGCTCGCTGCAAGGTACCAAGTATTGGAAGGACGAGGAATTGAATTGATCTGGGCAGAGGCCGCGAAATGATGAGGCCATCGCCCGGCTGGCGTCGTTTTAAGGGGGTGGCGGCGCGTTGGCCTCTTGCCGTTTGCGCTGGTATTCGTCGTAGCTCTCCGCTGGCAGGCAATCCTGCTTCCTGGCCATGGGGCTTTCCAGGCATTGCTGCCGCTGCAAGCCTTCGGCGGTTCCGTAGACGATGCGATTCACAGAATCCATGCCGCAGCCAGAGGCGAGGCATGGCAAGGCCAAACAGATTGCGCGGATCAGTTTTATCATAGGGCGTCACCATAGGCCGTGGCAGGTGTTCGTGGCTGGCAGGCAAGCGGCTGTTTGCCCAAGTGAAATAATAAACGCAAATGCTGTCAAACAGGACGCGGCCAACCCAACCCAATCCCAGGAGAACAACCCCCATGAATCCGCAAATCCCCGCAAACACCCCGCCCGAGACCGCCGACCCGGCGCGCATGGAATCCCTGTTCGCCCGGCAGCGTGAAGCCTACGCCCGCGCGCCGATGCCCGCCTTGGAGGAGCGCAAACGGCATTTGTCCACGCTCAAGGCTTTGCTGGTCGAACACGCCGACGCCCTCGCCGCAGCCATCAACGCCGATTTCACGGCGCGCTCCGCCGACGAGACGCTGCTGGCCGAGATCATGCCCGGCGTGCAGAGCATCGACTATGCGCTGAGGCGCCTGCGCGGCTGGATGAGGCCCGGCCACCGCTGGCCCGGCCTGCATTTCCTGCCGTCCGCCGCCTATGTGGTTTACCAACCCTTGGGCGTTGTCGGCATCATGGCGCCGTTCAATTATCCGGTGCATCTGGCTGTGGTGCCCCTGGTGGCGGCGCTGGCGGCGGGCAACCGGGCGATGATCAAAATGTCCGAGCTCACGCCGAGGACGGCGGCGCTGGTGGCCGAAATGCTGCGCAAGGGCTTCGCGGAAGAACAAGTTGCCGTGGTCACCGGCGAGGCGGATGTCGCCGCCGCGTTTTCCAGGCTGCCGTTCGACCATCTGCTGTTCACCGGCTCGATCCCGGTCGGCAAGCACGTCATGCGCGCGGCGGCGGACAATCTGACCCCGGTCACGCTGGAGCTGGGCGGCAAATCGCCGGCCATCATCGCCGACGACATTCCGCTGGAAGACATCATCGACCGGCTGTGCTTCGCCAAGTCGATGAACGCCGGGCAGACCTGCGTGGCCCCGGATTACGTGCTGCTGCCGCGCGGCAAGGTCGAAGCGTTCATCCGGCTTTACCGGGCCGCGTTCGCCGCGATGTACCCGACCCTGGACGGCAACCCCGACTACACCAGCCTGGTCAACGCCCGCAGCCGCCAGCGCTTGCGGGACTGGTTGCAAGACGCCGAGGCCAAAGGGGCGGGAATCGAAAAGCTCGGCGACGAGGCCATCACCGACGGCAGCTTCCGCATGCCCATGCACCTGGTGACGGGGGTCACGGACGATATGAAGATCATGCAGGAGGAATTGTTCGGGCCGGTGCTGCCGCTGCTGCCCTATGACCGCATCGACGAGGCTTTGGACTATGTGGGGCGGCGTCCGCGCCCGCTGGCGCTGTACCTGTTCACCTATGACCGGGCTTTGCAAGCGCGGGTGGAGACCCACACCCATGCCGGCTCGATGTGCGTCAACGACGCGATGATCCAGGTCGGCGTGGACAGCATGCCGTTCGGCGGCGTCGGCGCGTCCGGCATGGGCCATTACCACGGCTACGAGGGGTTTTTGACGATGTCCAAGGCGAAATCGGTGTTGCGCAAGGGCCGGCTCAACTCGATGACATTCATGTACCCGCCTTATGGCCGCGCGATCCAGCAATGGATGCTGAAATGGCTGACGCGTTAAGCACGGGCCTCGGCGAAAAGCCATGACTGACCCGCTGGGCGTCTATGCGGCGGCGACGCTGAAACTTTCGACGCTGCTGCCCCTCGCCGCTTTCAAGATTATGGCTGCCTGATTTCCAGGGTCAAATCCGGCATCAAGCGTTTCAGATTCGTCAACGATTTGCCCTGCCAAGGGATGGCGGTGGAGCCGAGGACGTTCAGTTTGACCTCCCCGTTGCGTACGCCGATCACAAACTTGGACAGCATGGCTATCCCTGAGCTATTGAGGAATTCAAGCTGGCGCAGATCCAGGGTCAATGGCTGGGCCGGCTTTAGCGCGCAGGCGTTGTTGAGCAAGTCGAAGATCGGCGCGTATTCGGCCATGCCGTTGAGCCGCAGGGAGCCGTGGAATTCGACGGCGTGTGCTTCCGTGTCGAAGCAGATTTTATAGTTTTCGCTTTGGATGGTGTTCATGACTCGGTTTTTCCAGATAGCCTATTGTCCCGGGCGGCTCCTTAGGGTTATAGGGCGATTTTGACGGTGGCGGTGACTTTGCCGGTTTCAAGCCCGGCTTCTGGGAATTCAAATTTCCAGCCGAGTTCCGCCGCGTAATCATTGAGCATGGTGAGAAACCCCAGCCCGGACACATCGTCCTGCTCGCTGCCGGCTTCCAGGCGCTGGATGAACAATTCGCCGGGGTCGGATTCCAATAATTCGACGATGGAGGCCTGGAACCGTCCGGCCTGCGCCGAATCCACGCCGTTGCAGGCGACAAACAGCACGTAATCATTGTGCAACTGCAATTGCAGGCTGATGGCGGCGTCGGTCGCGCCGTCGCAGTATTTCATCGCGTTTTCCAACAGCTCGTTGGCGATGAAACTGATCGCGCTTTTGATTTCAGTCCGCCGCTGCGCCGTGGCGGGATCGCCGTTTTTCACCGGGAAGAAGGTGCTGAAATAATCGGCGAGGAAATGCGCCGACAAGTCGTTGTTGCGCCAGCGCTGCTCAATCGGCAGGGAGGAGGGCGAGAATACCAGGTTCAAGTATTCCTGGCAGGGGTTTTCGATGGCGTGATAGCTGCCGTAGATTCGATTCATTCTAAGGATACCCGATGGCAAAGTGGAAGGGGTTGCGGGGGGCGGCTTAATAAGCGACCCGGTTGCGGCCGTCGCGCTTGGCTTGGTAGAGCAGGCGGTCGGCCTCCCGGAACAGGCTGTCCGGCGCGACGCCAGGCTGGGGCGTGAGGCTGGCGACGCCAAAGCTGGCGGTGACATGGGGGGCCGTGTCCGAGTCTTGGTGGGGTATTTCCAGCGCGGCCACCCGTTCCCGCATCCGCTCGGCGACGCCGGCCGCCGCCGCCGTGTCCATGCCGGGCAGCACCGCGGCGAATTCCTCGCCGCCATGGCGGGCCAATAAACCGCAGGTCTTGTCCATGGCCTCGTCCATCGCGCGCACCACCTGGATCAGGCATTGGTCGCCCAGCAGATGGCCATAATAGTCGTTATAGCCTTTGAAATGGTCGATGTCGCAGAGGATCAGCGCCATCAGTCCATGCGTCTCGCCCATGTGCCGCCATTCCCGTTCAATGTAGTCGTCCAGGCAGCGGCGGTTGCCGATGCGCGTCAACGGGTCCAGCGCGGTCAGTTGGCGGACTTCGTCAATCTTCTCGTTCCATTCCTGGTCGATCTGGTCGCCGTGGTCGGCCAAAATCTGCATCAGGATTTCCAGGTCGCTTTTCTGTTGGCTCACGGTTTCCAGCAGCACGCGCAGGGTGTCCTCCGCCCGCTGGCGCTCGCCGATCTCCAGTTTCAGCCGCTCGTTGGCCTCGGCCAGCTCGGCTTCGATCAGATCGCCATGCTCGCAGGTGTTTTGCAGGGCCATGTGCAAATCGTCCACTTCCCCCCGCAAGCGGGCGATTTCCTCGCGCAGCGCCGCGTTTTCCGCCATCTCGTTCATGGCCGCGCCTTCATGACGACAGGGAAGGCGGGCGGCGGACCATCACCAGCAAGGTGATGTCGTCATAAACGGTATGCCCGCCGATGTGGGCGCGCACATCGGCGATCACCGCCTCGCGTATGTCCGAAGCCGGGCGGCCCCATTCGCGGCTCAACACCGCGCACAGCCGTTCCATGCCGTACAGCCGGCCCGCGGCGTCGGCGGCCTCGGTGATGCCGTCGGTGTACAGCGCCGCGCCGTCGCCGGGTTCGAGGCGGATCTGGGTTTCGGCGATGAACGCGGAAATGTCTTTGTCCAGCCCGATGGGAAACCCCAGGTCGATGGTATCGACGCGCTCGACTCCGCCGTTGGCGCGCACGACAATCATTTCCTCGTGCTGGCCGCTGACACTCAACAGCCCGTCTTTGTAGCCGACCAGCGCCAGGGACAGGTTCTTGTCGGAATCCATGCGCTGCACATTGTCGTAGATGGCGCTGTTCAGCGCGGTGAAAAATTTCACCGGGTCGGTTTCCTTGCTGGCCAGCAGCGTGCGCACGGCGGTTTGCACCATGATCATCAACACCCCGCTTTCCAGGCCGTGGCCGGTCACGTCGCCGATGCCGAACAGGATGCCGCCTTCATGGGTCAGCACGTCGTAATAGTCGCCGCCGACATGGAACGCCGGCTCCATGAACCCGGCGATGTCGAGTTCCAATATTTGGCGCAGCTCCTCGTGCCGGGGCAGGATCATTTGTTGCAGGCGGCGGGTGACGTCCAGCTCGGCGGACATGCTCACGTTTTCCGCCGTCAGCCGGTCGTTGAGTTGCTGGATTTCCCGGTTGGCCCCGACCAGCGCGACGGCGACGCGGTTGAAGGCGTGGACCACCTGTCCGAGTTCGTCGCGGTTGTCCAAGGTGACGGCGCCGGCTTCCCCGGCGGCCATTTTCCGCGCCGCCTCGTCGAGCTTTGAAACGGTGCGCATGACCGCCAGGTAGAACGCGATGAACAAATAGGCCACGACCACCAGCACGGCGGCGACGAACAGCGCGATGTGCCAGCGCTTTTGCGCGAAACGCTCGATGCGCCGCTCCAGCAGCCGGTCCAACTGCGCCGCCGCGCCGTCCCACAGTGTCGCGGACTGTTCCCGCAGCGCGGCGGCGGCGGCGGTGTGGCGTTCCGCCGGCCAGGTTTCCGGCGCGTTCAGCGTGTCGAGCCCGGCTTTGCGCAGCGCCGCCAGCGGCGTCTGCAACTGATTCCCCGCCTCTGGCGTCAGGCTTTCGGCGAAAGCGACTTCCAGGTTGCCGTCCAACTCTTCCAGCAATATTTTTAGGCGTCCGGCCAGTACCGGCAGCCGGCTGCGCCACTCGGCGCGTTCCGGCTGGCCTGCGCTGGACAGCAGCCCGATGTCGGCGGCGATGCCGCTGATTTCCGGCAGCTTCAGCAGCACCGCGTCCATCAGGTAATAAGTGTCGAGGTCGGGGTCGAGGATCAGGTTCGACTGGTTGCCCACCCGGGTGTTCAGGCGGTCGAGCTTGGCCAGGCTTTCCTTCGCGAAGCTTTGGCGTTCGGCGGGGTTCTGCCAGCGCGCCGGCAAGGCCAGCAGCCGTGCCAGTTCCGCCCACGGCCTGCCGGTGTCCAGCGCCCGGCCCAGGCGCTGCTCGGTCGCCGCCAGCCGCTCCGCCGCCGCCGACAAGGCCGCCGTGTCGGCTGAGTCCGCCGCCAACGCCAGCCGGTGCAACGCTAGGCGCAAATCTTCCAACGCGATGATGTAAGCCATCCCGTCGCGCTCCCGCTCGGCGAAGCCGATGCGCCCGCCGATTTCCGAAAACAGCATCTGGATCAGCAGGATGATCGGCAGCGCGAAGCACAGGCTGATCAGCGAAAATTTCCAGGGATAGCGCAACCGGTCGAGCAGCCCCAGGGCGGGATCGAAAAGCCGTCGAATCAAGCGCATGTCACCGTCCCGCAAGAGGCTGTCATCAGGTGTTTTAAAAAAATCGAGTGGGCTATTCTACAAGGTTTTGGGGGTGGGGAGGCGGAGTTTCTGGTTTCCACGCGCTGCGGGGGAATCCAGTTGGCGCGCGCGGCGGGCTGTTGCTTGGCGCGGCGCGCCAGGAGCGCATTCCCGCGTGGCGTGTGCGAACGAGTAAAGCGTCGGGCGCAAAAAGACGCGCCCGATCTACCTGGCTGGTTATCAGTGGGCCAGCAGCACGTTGACACTGCCCGTATAACTGTCAACGACCGACAGATCAGCCTTGCCGTCGGCGTTCAGATCGCCTAGGGAAACGCCAACTAAATATGAGTAAGGACTAGTGCCTGCGGCATAATACATGGGCGATGAAAAAATTCCGTTGCCTGAACCTTGCAACACACTGACAGCCTTATCAGTTCCATAATAACGTCCATAGGCCGTCACAATGTCGGGTTTGCCATCATTATTGGCATCGCCAATTGCGCTGAACGCCGGATAATAGCCTATCCAATAAGCAATAGGGTCATAATACAAACCTTTGCCATTGTTCAAAAACACATTGACACCATCCCATGCGCTACCGCCGGTCACCACCAATTCCGGTTTGCCATCGCCGTTCAAATCGCCCAATGCCACATGCACCGGGTTGTCGGTGCCGGCATAATAATCGACGGAGGGATTGAACGTGCCGGTGCCTTTGTTGATAAGCACACTGACAGTGCCGTCGGTGGCATTCGCCACGGCTAAATCGACCTTGCCATCGCCATCCACATCGCCGACCGCCAAGGCATTCGGCCCAGCGCCGGCCGTATATTTGGCGACCGGGTTGAAAACGCCGGTGCCTTTGTTCAACAACACGCCGACATTGCCGGTGGTGGACAAAGCCACCGCCAAATCCGGCTTGCCATCGGCGTTGAAATCACCGGTCGCTAGATAAACAGGCGTGCTGCCGGTGCCAACCGCGTATTTGGCGATAGGGTTGAACGCACCGCCGCCTTGATTCAGCAACACGCCGACAATGTTATCCTGGGATAAAGACACGGCCAAGTCGAGCTTGCCATCGGCGTTGAAATCCCCGGCGGTGATTGAGCTTGGACTATTGCCAACAGCGTGGGTCACTGGCGGCAAATAGCCGCCGATATTATTGCCAAACAGCACACTGATGGTGCCATCGTTGCTGTTCGCTATCGCCAAATCCGGCTTGCCATCGGCGTTGAAATCCCCTTTCGCCGTTGAACCC
>Ga0265316_10001005_pt1 | contig 30618 bp, 31 predicted proteins | sample 4522metaG_FD_202092 | JGI IMG/M metagenome (GOLD analysis project Ga0265316, IMG submission 202092) | Rhizosphere microbial communities from Carex aquatilis grown in University of Washington, Seatle, WA, United States - 4-5-22 metaG | ecosystem: Host-associated > Plants > Roots > Rhizosphere >...
CAAGGATAACGACCGCAGCCAGCACTCCGGCCGAAACCGCGAACATCGGCAGCAACTGGAGTCCGTAGCGCTGGTTGAAGGTGGCAAATGGCCACCAGGTGTAGACATGAAGCGGCACCGAGCCGTAGGCAATCGAAAGCGCGTAGAACAACAATGGAACCCACAGCAGCAACATCGGCGCCGATTGCGCCCGCAGTTTCCATGCTCCGAGTACCAATGCTACAAAGGCCGCTGTCAGCCAGAATCGACCCCAGTTCCCAACCGACATATTCAACTGCGCCGATTTCAGGAAGTAGATGGCCGCAACGCCGGCATTGTGGAGCGCCGGATTCGGTGCGCCCACCCGCTGCTCAATTGCCTTCGCCGAGTAGGGACCGTTCGCGAACTCCAGCGCGTTCCCATACACCACACGGTTGTAGGCCAGCCACAGGACCGGAACCACTGCAATTCCCAACAGGAACTTCACGGCAACCGCCTGCAAAGTGCGGTTCTGCCATCGACGCAGCGCAATGACGATGACCGTCAATCCCATCGCTCCCGCTAGAAACCAGCCGTCGTAACGCGTGAGTTCGGCGCCGGCGAGACACCAGGCGCAGCGCATCAGCGGAGTGCGCGCGGCACGCGTCCGTCGTCCGTCTTCATCTTCTTGCGGGTGATTCTTTTGCAGGCTCCGAATAAATTCCGCGAAGTAGACGGCGGCCCAGACAAACAGCGCCAGATAAAGCGACTCCGTCATGGCCGCTGCCTGCATATAGATCAGGTTCGGATTGGCTCCATAAGCGAATGCGGCCGCCCATGCGCCCACGGCAGCCGCCGGTTTCGTGCGGACATCAGATTCGAGCAGACCGCCGACGAGACGAAATATTCCCGCGACACCCAGCACGTAGGCGATCATCGAAGGAATCGAACCACCCGCGCCGTTCTGCCACATCTTGTTCGACCACAAGAATGGAATCATCAGCAGATGAGGCAATGGCAACCACACGGTTCCCAACTGCAGCAGACCCGGGGTCAACGAATCGAACACGCGGCGCGCAATATTGATGTGGGCAACCGCGTCGCCATAGAGCAGAAGGTCGCCGCGCTGAGAGTAGTAGAGGAAAGAAGACAAAGACACAAGGACAGCGAGGCCGGCCACGCGGGCCGCGCCGCGGTCGGTAACGGCGGCAGTCTTTGCAGTCACTCTACGCTCGCTGTGCGCTGGGTCATGGCTTGAGGATGAACTGCGATGCTCTTATTCCAGGTGCGTCAGTTCGCGGAACAACTGAAAGCGTGCGTCGATTTCCCCGCGCGTAAGATTCTGCAGCCGCTCCGTGCCGAAACGCTCCACGGCAAACGATCCCATGACGCCGCCGTAAAACAAGGCGCGTTTCAACACCTCGCGATTGATCTCGTCCTGCGATGCGATATATCCCATGAATCCGCCGGCAAAGGAATCACCGGCGCCGGTCGGGTCTTTTACTTCTTCAATCGGCAACGCGGGGGCGCGGAAAGGATGCGATCCAATGCCGAAGGCTCCCTCGCGGAAAAAAATAGTCGCTCCATACTCACCGTGCTTCACCACCAGCGCGTTCGGTCCCATGGCAAGAACTTTTCTTGCCGCGCGTGGAAGATTCGTCTCGCCCGCCAGCATCTTAGTCTCGGTGTCGTTGATGAGGAGCACGTTGACCAGTTTCAACGTCTCCGCCAATTCCTTCGGTGTGCCTTTGATCCAGAAATTCATAGTGTCGCCGCCGGTCAGCCGCACGCCATCCATCTCCAGGCGCACCGCCGCTTGCAGCGAGGGGTGGATGTTCGCAAGAAACAGGATCTGCGTATCCAAGTATTCTTTTGGAATACGCGGTTGAAACTTCTCGAACACATTCAGCTCCGTGAAATCGGTCTTGGCCTCGTTCAGGTTGTCGAGATACTGCCCGCCCCAGCGAAAGGTCTTGCCCTGGGTCCGCTCGATGCCGCGGGTGTCCACACCGCGTTTTTTGAGCACGGCTTCGTGATCGGGCGTAAAGTCTTCGCCCACCACGGCCACCATGCGCACCTCGGTGAAGTAACTCGCAGCCAGCGCGAAGTAAGTCGCAGCGCCTCCGAGAATATCTTTCACTTGGCCGGAGGGCGTGGCGATCGTGTCAAAGGCAACTGAACCAACTACTAGAATGCTCATGAGTCTCCGTAAGTCAGTCGTTCGTCGATGGTCATTAGTCGTTGGCGTGCGCTGCGGACAGTCCGACTAGATGTTCGCTAACGACCAACGACCATCGACTACTTCAAGTACTTTCCTAATATCAAGTTCAACTTGTCTTTCGTCGCCGCCGGAATCTTGGCCGGATCGGTCAGAATGGCATTCGCCAACGCTTGCCCACATTTGCACGAACGCTCCTTCGGCAGCGCGGACACTGTGGCTTTCACTACTTTCGCGGCGTTCTCGGCGTTTTTCATTAACACGGAAACAATCTGCTCCACGCTGACGGAATCATGATGCGGATGCCAGCAGTCGTAATCGGTGACCATGGCGATGGTGACATAGCAAATCTCCGCTTCGCGCGCGAGCTTGGCTTCTTGTAAGTTGGTCATTCCGATGACATCCGCTCCCCAACTGCGATACACGTTCGACTCGGCTTTAGTAGAAAACTGCGGACCTTCCATGCAAATGTAAGTGCCCCCCAGCTTCGCGGATACGTCTACGACTTTGCAGGCGCCGCGGACCACCTTCATCATTTCGTCGCACACCGGATCGCCAAATCCAATGTGGGCGACGATGCCGTCGCCGAAGAAGGTGTCCACGCGATGGCGGGTGCGGTCGAAAAACTGGTTCGGGATCACGAAATCGAGCGGCTTGTGTTCTTCCTTTAGCGATCCCACGGCCGAAACCGAAACAATGCGCTCCACTCCCAACTGTTTAAAGCCGTAGATGTTGGCGCGAAAATTCAGTTCGCTCGGCAGAAGTTTGTGGCCGCGGGCATGACGCGCCAGAAACGCCACCTTACGGCCTTCTAGAGTCCCCAGAATGTATGCATCCGAAGGATCTCCAAACGGAGTCTTCTGTTCGAACTCGTGCGCGTCGCTGAAGCCCGGCATGTGGTACAAACCACTGCCGCCGATAATGCCAATCTCTGCTTGCTGCAATTGCGCTCCTGATTGGGTTAGGAATGACTTCGGAACTTGTGATTATACAAGACGGAAACTCATGGCTTGGCGGGCGCAGCTTTTTCTTCCGGCCAGAAATCTCCCTCTACTCTCCTGGTCGTCTCGTCATCCAGACTTTCGCTGATGAGTACCTCGGCGCCGCGGACTTCAATCACGACAGCTCCCTCTTCCGTCAGCCAGGCATGGCGTCCGCGCAAGGTTCGCCAGGAATCCACCGGCGGCGCGTCGTCCGCAATCTTGCCATCCGCGCCCAGCCCTTGGCGCTTCTGATAGCGCTCGGCCAGCGATTTCGCATACACCGCCGCGAATTCCGCCGCTTTCGTGGCGCTCGACCAGCGCGAGACGTAGAGTAAGCCGATCGGCGCCGACTTGTCGCCCTTCGGCTTGCCGGCAAAGTAATATCCGCCGCGCCACTCCGGATACAACACCCCGGCCTCGTCCCGGCCGGCATACTGCTCCACCAGCACATCGACGTCAAACTCTCCCATCGCGCCGATATCGAAAGGATCGTAGCCTTTGAAGTCTTTCTCCATGTCGATCAACTTCAGCGGCTCCAGCTTCTCGTGCGAAAGATACGTCTGGGGCTCCATGATCTCGCGCGTGGTCTTGGGAGGATCCTTGAACGCGCCCGCGTAAGCCAGTTCCTTCCCGCCCGCCTGAAGCAGCGCGGTGGTAAAGTCGAGTCCGTAGCGATAGGGGAATGTCAGCTCCTCTTTCAAAAAGATCGGAGCATCGCGAAACGCCGGAGAATCCGCTGTCCCCGTCAGCATGCCCTGCTTCAGGGCATCGACAATTTGCGGCGAGTCCTGCAGCGTCTTCCCGGCGGGAGCCAGCGAATAGTCGAGCAACACGACCATCGCCTGTCCCTCCACTACTGCCTGCCGTGCGGACGATTCCTCGTCACTTACGATATCGCCGGGACTAGGATCTGTTTTTTTATCGTCGGCATCTCCCGCCGATCCCTTCATCCATTTCTCGATGCCGAAGGACTGGTCCTGGAGGGCGTGCGTCAGTTCGTGCGCCAGCACCGGCTTCTGCTGCTCCGCGTCCACCCAGTTCAGCAGATTCACAGTTTTCGTTTTGACATCGTAGTATCCTGCCACCTGCTCCCGCAGCATCGCCACGAGAAAGTTGGGCAGGTCGAAGTTCCGCGGCAACAGCCCAAACTTCTTCAGCACCGCCGACGACCTCTCCAACCGCTTCGCGTCCTTGTCATCCCTCATGCTCTTCTTAATGTAGGACTGCACCTCGTCGCGTTTGGTCAACCTGCGCTTTACCTGGTGCTTGATCGGCAGGCCCGTGTCCTGGCTGGCAAACTTCAGGATCTGGTCGACCGAGCGAAAGAGTTCCTTCGCCTCTTTGGACGAAATAATGGTTTCTGGTGTGGATTGGGCGGCCTCGCCCGCGGGCGTCTGACCCTGCGCTGACTGCCCCGCCGATGTCTGATCCTGCGATTCCGCACCCGCTGCTTGCCCCCACAGCGTGCCCGCCAACAATACGAGTAGGGCAAGTTCACAAAACCATCTTCGGAGCTTTTGAGCACCCACCTTCACATTGTCCATTAGAATCGAGTTTATACTCTTCTGGGTCTATCAATTATGGCGGTTAATCTCTGGACTAGCACCGATCACGCCCTCGACTATCTCGAACGCGCGGATTCGATCACGCATCGCACGGAAGGCGAAGCGTCGTTGCTTGAGTTCATCCCCCGAACCACGCGCCGCATTCTCGACCTGGGTACCGGAGATGGGCGGCTGCTGGCCTTGGTGAAGCGTGAACACGTGAAACGCGACGGTCCGATCACGGAAGCGGTTGCCATTGACTTCTCCCCGACCATGATCGAGGCCGCCACAAAGCGCTTTGCCGGCGATTCTTCAGTTGCTGTCGTGACCCACAACCTCGATCACCCACTTCCCGACCTGGGCAAGTTTGATGCTGTCATCTCCTGCTTCGCGATCCATCATCTCGTGCACGAGCGCAAGCGCGCGCTCTACTCCGAGATTCACTCGATGCTGAACGCCGGTGGCGTCTTCTGCAATCTGGACCATGTCGCCTCGCCCACGCCAAGACTGCACGAAGAATTTCTGCGGGGGATCGGTTTTACACTCGAAACGGAAGACCCTTCCAACAAGCTATTAGACTTGGAGACTCAGCTACGCTGGCTGCGCGAGATTGGATTCGTTGACGTGGATTGCCATTGGAAATGGCGGGAATTGGCGCTGCTGGCTGGCCGACGGACGTGAGAGAGTTAGGCCCGTCCCTCATCGTCTCAATTGTTTGTGCTGACCGTTCATCCGAACGCTTGGGCCGGTTGGACTGCGCCTGTTCGTTATAATCTTAAGAGATTGAATCTATGACTTCAACGGCACTTCCTGGGGCAAATCCAACGGAGCACAGCGGCGTAGTCGGCGCTACTGCGCCCGACTTCGGAGACACTCGTACCGAATTCCAGGCTTTGCTCGCAGGCTGCGGCATCTACGACCTGAGCGGCCGCGCCAAGATCGCGGTGACCGGCGGCGACCGCGTCCGCTGGCTGAATGGCATGGCCACGAATAACGTTCGCGATCTTGCCCTCGGCCATGGCGTCTATGCTTTCCTGTTGAACGCGCAGGGCCGCATTCAAGCCGACCTCTACGTTTTCCAGCGGGGCGAATCCTTGTTAGTGGACACGGAACTCGGGCAGCGAGACAAGATATTGCAGTTGTTCGATCACTACATCATTGCCGACGATGTGGAGATCGCCGATGTCAGCGACAAACTGACCGCGCTCGGCTTGACCGGCCCCGAATCGCGACGTGTTCTCGAACGTGCCGGTATCGCCGTTCCCGATCTCGCATATCTGCAGTTTGCGGACGTTGCCTGGCAGCAGAAAACCGTTACGCTTTTGCGCTCGGGCGAGGAAGCGCGGGAGTCTTGGCAAGTTTGGATTGCTCCCGAAAATGCAGCCGAGTTCTGGGATGCGCTGGTCAAGGCGAGTGCGCGGCGCACCGGCGCGGCTGCGCTAAATCTTTTTCGGATCTCGCGCGGCATCCCGCAATTTGGCGTGGACATCCGCGAGCGCGATCTGCCGCAGGAAACCGGTCAGACCCGCGCGTTGAATTTCACCAAAGGGTGCTATCTCGGTCAGGAGATCGTGGAGCGCATACGCTCCCGCGGCGCCGTGCACCGGCAGTTCACCGCGTTCGTGGTCGAAGGCGCGCTGCCCGAACCCGGCGCGAAGATTACGACCTCAGAAAAAGACCAAAAGGAAGTCGGTGAGATCACGAGCAGCGCGATTCTGCCACTGCCCGGCGGAGATCGAGCAATCGCATTGGGTTACCTGCGACGCGAGGCCGCGGGAAAAGATTTGCGCGCGGAAACGGCGAAGCTGAGACCAGCATCGCTCCCGATCGCCTGAGCTTCAAGAAGAGCTCAAGAAACCGGAATTTCGAAAACCAGGAAAATCACATGGCTCAAAAGAGAAAAGAAGAAAGCGAATTCAAAGTGAGCGACAAGCGTTTGTTCACCTCCGAGGGAGAACTTCGCGATTTCGCCGAAGAACAGGCGGCTCCTCCAGTCGCCGTAGCGGATGCTGCAACGACAGTCCCGGCAACGGCTACTTCGACGGCTGCCGCTTCAACGATCCCGGAAACCGCGCCCACACCCGTGGTCTCCGCGCCCGAATCGGATATCCCCGAACCGCCCACTGCCTCCGAGCAGCAGGCCCAGCACGATGCCTACAAGCAGTCGTCGCGCGACCTGGACACGCGAGTCGAATTGAGCGGACACTCGGTCAAAGAGCTCGAAATGAGTTTTGAACGCTTCATGGCTTCGCTCTACATGACCGCCATGATGCAACTCGGCCTGATGCACGAACAGGGCGGCCAGCCAGGCGTTGACTTGATCGGCGCAAGGCAAACCATCGACACGCTGGGCATGATCGCCGAGAAAACCAAGGGCAATCTCACTTCGAAGGAGCAGGGATTCCTGCAGAACTGCCTCTACGAACTCCGCATGGCCTACGTGGAAGTGACCAACGCGCTGGCGCATCCTCCGCAGGCGCCCGGCCCTGCTACGGGTACAAACGGCTGATGCGTGCGACTCTGACGGTATTGGGCAGCGGCACATCGATGGGCGTACCCACCATCGGCTGCGATTGCGCCGTCTGCCGTTCGTCCGATCCGCGCGACCGCCGCACTCGGCCCTCCGTGCTAATCGGTTACAACGAACACTACGTTCTGATCGACACCACGCCCGACTTTCGCGAACAGGCGCTCCGCGAACACATTACGCAGCTCGATGCCGTGCTCTACACTCACACGCATGCCGACCACATCCTCGGAATCGACGATCTGCGGCCCCTGACTTATCGCCACAAGCCGGGCAAGCTGCCTCTTTATGCCACGCCGCGAAACTGCGAATTCCTGCGCAATATGTTCCGCTACATTTTTGAACCGAAGTATAAGTTTGGCGGACTGCCGCAGGTTGAGCTGCATCCAATCGAGGGCCCGGTCGAATTGTTCGGCGCGCGCTTCGAGCCGTTGACGGTGATCCACGGCGAAACCCCGATCCTCGGATTCCGTTTCGGATCGGCCGCCTACCTCACCGATCACAGCGAGGTCCCCGCCGAAACACTGGAGAACCTACGCGGCCTCGACATTCTGTTTCTGGACGCGCTGCGTTACACGCCGCATCCCACGCATTCGACCGTCGAGCAGTCGCTAAAGATCGTGGAAGCGGTGAAACCGAAGCGCACTTTCTTTACGCATATCTGCCACGACCTGCCGCACGAGGCGACCAATGCCGCGTTGCCGCCCGGCGTGCAGTTGGCGTATGACGGAATGAAGCTGGAGTTTGAAATTTGAGTTCGAGAAAAGGCGTCGTTGGTCGTTAGTCGTTGGCGTTCGTGCTGCGAAAGTGCGGGAGATCGGTTGCTAGCGACCAACGACCAACGACCAACGACTAACGACGCCTTGCGTCTCGGCGGTGAAAAAGATTTAGGATGCTAACTTTCCACAAACTCGACGATGTTCCCCGCGACTTCGGTCCCGCGCTCGTCAGTGTGGGCAACTTCGACGGCGTGCATCGCGCTCATCGCCACGTTCTGGATGAGATCGTGCGGCGGGCGAAGGCTGTGAATGCGGTGTCGGTGGTGGTCACGTTTGAACCGCATCCCGCCCGCATCCTGCGTCCCGATCACAACCTGAAGCTGCTGACTCCGCTTCCGGAAAAGCTGCGCCTGCTCGAAGCTACCGGCGTCGACGCGGTTCTCCTGCTTCCCTTCTCGCGCGATCTTTCGCTGATGACGCCGCACCAATTTGCCCATGAAATTCTGAAGAAGCGTCTGCACGCCCGCGAAGTTCGCGAAGGCTACAACTTCCGCTTCGGACACAAAGCGGCGGGAAACATAGAACTACTGCGCGAACTGGGCAAGGAGAAAGAGATGGGATTCGAGGTGCACGATTATCCCGAGATGCGTCTGCGCGGCGAGCGGGTTTCGAGCAGCCACATCCGAAAGTTGCTTGCCGAAGGCCGAGTGAGCCGGGCGCGCCACTTGCTGGCGCGTCCCTTCAGCATTCTCTCCACCGCCGGCCGCGGACGCGGCTACGGATCGAAGTACACCGTCCCCACCATCAACCTGGCGCACTACGAAGAACTCGTCCCCAAAGACGGCGTCTATATCACCCGCACCCGCGTAGGCAGCGAGTGTTTCGACTCGGTCACGAACGTTGGCAACCGGCCTACGTTCGGCGCCGATTCTTTTGCCATAGAAACGCACCTCCTGAATTTTCACCCGATCGAACTCGCGGCCGAGACGGAAGTCGAACTTCATTTCCTGGATCGCCTGCGAGACGAGATCAAGTTCCCGTCGGTGGAAGCGCTAAAAGAGCAGATTGGGCGGGATGTGCGGAAGGCGCAGAAGTATCTGCGACGGCTGGGACGCGAGGGTGGCCCGTCCTATCGCGAAGCGAAGGGCGGGTTCTGATTTGAGTCGCGTAACCGCACCGTGGGATAAAGCCCAACGCTTCCCGCTTCTTCGCCGTCCAGTGCGATTCGATTTCGACCTTTCCTTCCTCTCCAGTCAGATAGTGGCGGAAGCTGCTCCATGCCCAGTGAACATTGTGAAAAGGAGGACGTGGCGGACACTTGGGCGGGAAAACTCGGAGTCAATTTCGTCCGGAAGACCTACTGGTACGGGATTCCCTTCCTCAAGATCTACATGTTCATGAGGCGCACGGTGGATCTGAGATAGACGGCTTTCCCCAGCTCCCACTGCTACAATCCCCCCGCATGGCCATCGGCCCCATCCGACTCCTGCAGCAAGCGAGCTCCGAGCAGCGCCGCACCCTGCTAGCGGCCGCTCTCGGCTGGATGCTCGACGCCTTTGACGCCATGCTTTACGCGCTCGTCCTGGCTTATGTGATGCGCGATCTCGGCATGTCGAAGAAGACAGCCGGCTTTCTTTACACGCTCACCCTGCTGGCCTCCGGCATCGGCGGCGTGTTTTTCGGCTTCCTCGCCGACCGCATCGGACGCAAGCGCGCGCTGATGTTCAGCATCCTGACTTACTCGATCTGCTCGTTCGCTTCCGGCCTCTCGACCACCGTACTTATGCTGGCAGTGTTTCGTTTCATCCTCGGACTCGGCATGGGAGGCGAGTGGAACACAGGCGCGACCCTGGTCGCAGAAACCTGGCCCGATGAATTGCGGGCCAAGGCGCTTTCCGTGGTGCAGAGTTCGTGGGCCATCGGCTATGCGCTGGCGGCGCTGACAGCAGGCATCGTTCTGCGTTACGCCAACTGGCGCATGGTGTTCTTTGTCGGAATTCTTCCCGCCCTGGTTACGCTCTGGATCCAGAATCGCGTGCCAGAATCGGAGATGTGGAAAGATCATCGGCGTCTGTCAGTGGAAAAGAATCCCTACCCCGTGTCCTCTGTGTCCTCCGTGGTTAAAGTCTTTGACTTTGCTGCAATTTTCCGCCCACCCTACGCCAAGAGCACCATCGTCCTTCTCCTACTCAACTTCTTCGGATTGTTTGCCTGGTGGGGACTGTTCACCTGGATTCCTCCCTATCTCTCGCTTCCCGCCGCACAAGGCGGACGCGGTTTCGGCGTCATGGGCACCACCACACTGCTCATAGTGCTCAACCTCGTTGGCATGTTTCCCGGTTACATCAGCTTTGGCTGGGTCGCCGACCATTTGGGCCGACGCAAATCGTTCATACTCTATCTTTTTGCCGCCGCCGTTCTGGTGCCTCTCTACGCCATGGCGCGTTCGCAGGCGGCGTTGCTGGTACTCGGGACGATTGTCGCTTTCTTCGGAACGGGATTCTTCTCCGGCTCGGGCATTATCGGCAGCGAGATTTTCCCCACCCGCGTGCGGGCGCGCGCCTTGGGCTTCACTTACAACGGCGCACGGGCTCTTAGTTGCGTTGCGCCCTGGATCATTGGATGGGTCGGCCAGGCTAAGGGACTTAGTTGGGCTTTCTATCTGTGCGGCGCAGCTTTCTTTCTGGCAAGCTTGATGGCAACTCAGTTGCCGGAGACGAAGGGAAAGACGCTGGCGTGAGGCTGTTGGAAAGCCGGAGTCTCCGCCGACTCAACAGGCGAGGCGCCCGTTCCTCGCGGTGCATGATGACCAGGATTCACGCAACGTGCTCGATCGTATGGGTGATTTTCGCCGTCTTCTCCAGCATGGCGGACACTGAGCAGTACTTCTCTTTCGAAAGCCGCACCGCGTCTTCCATGGCTTTCTTAGATACTTGCCCGCGAACAAGATAGGTCAAGTGAATTGACGTATAGACGGCGGGATAACCATCTGCTCTTTCGGCCTCGGCTCGCACTTCGAGCCCGGTGAACGGCTCGCGTTTCTTGCGGAGAATTCCCACCACATCCGATGCCGTGCAACCGCACAGCCCGAGCAGCACTAACTCCATCGGAGTGTTGGCGGTCTTCTCCAGTGCGGTATCCATCACGATCGAATGGCGTGAAGTTGCAGAGCCTACGTAGCGGTCTTTGTCCGTCCAATTCACCGAAGCTTCGATCATTCTGTCCTTTCGTTGTCCCACTGATCGCTATTCGTCGTTCGCTGTTTGCGGTGCGAGTATAGCGATCGACGAACAGCGAATAGCGATCAGCGATCTTAACTGCATATCTGGTCACCGCCTTCTCTATCGCCGGTTGTCCGTTATCGGCTCGGGATGAATCAACACGCGGAACAGCTGCGGCGCGTCGTGTTTGAAGCGGATCTCGAGCGAGGTCTGAACATCGTGCACTTGCGAGAGCGGCATATCGTCGGGCAGCGTGCAGTGACAGGAAACATAGAGCCGCGTGCGCACCTTCTTGAACTGGAATTCGTGCACGTCGATTACCTCGGGAAACTCCTTCACAATATTCTTGAGCCGCTGTTCCAATTCCGGCTCGCGAACGATCTGCTCTCCGGTTTCAATCGTCGCCGGCTCGCTCTCAATGTGCGTAAGGATGGTCGCAATCTCGGGGACCTCGGCGCGCATCTCGGTTTCGAGCCGCGTTACTTCATCGTGCGCCTGTTTCATGGTGAGCTGCTCGTCGAGTTCCAGATGCTGTTCCACGTGCAACTGCCCGTTCAGATCCTGCACGCTGATGTCGTGCACATTGAAATTGTGCCGGGTCGCCACGGCGCGAATGCGGTCAAAGATATTTTCGGTCCGCCGCGCTCGCGGAACGGTGTGCACCATCACGTCAGCATCGGGCAAAACCTCACGCACGCGCGACCTCACAGCATCGGATACCTGCTCGGAGCGCTGGAACGTGAAGTTGCGTTCCAGCCCCACCGAAACGTCCGCGAAGTAGCGGTTCCCCGCTTTCCGGAACCGCACCCGCTCCACTTCCAGCACGCCATCCACTGTCCTGATCCGATCGAGGATCTGGCTGCGCACACCGACCGGCGCCGCATCGAGCAGCGCATCCACGGTTCTGCGCGACAACCGCCAACCCACGGAAACCACCACGCCGGCCACGAATAGCGCGGCAATCGGATCGGCCTGGCGCAGCCACCGCACCTGATAGGTACGCCCCATCCAAACCAGCGCGAGGCCCACGATCACTACGCCGCTCGACCAGATGTCGGTCGAAAAATGCAGCGCGTCGGCTTCCAGCGCCTGACTGTCATATTTCTTGGCAATGCGTCCAAGGGCACGGGAGCGCCAGGCGTCAACGGCCATCGACAACGCCATGACCAGGCACGCAGCCACGCTCGGCTCAATTTCCACGCTGTGAAAAAACAGCCGGCTTATCGATTCGTAGACGATCCAGACGCACGTCAACAGCAGCAGGCCGGTTTCGATGAAGGCCGAAAAATTCTCGAATTTGCCGTGTCCATACTGATGATCGGCGTCCGCCGGCTTGTCGGAAACCCGCACCGAAAAAAATGTCACCACCGCCGCAATCAAGTCCAATCCGGAGTGCGCCGCTTCCGACAGAATTCCCAGCGAGCCGGTCGCGATCCCCACAACGATTTTCAGGACGGTGATCACCAGAGCCGCCAACACTGAGTTTCCGGCAACGGCTCGTTTTTCGCGGCGCATCGACCCGGAACTGAAGGTGGCCTGGATTTCTGGCATAACCGTCATTATCGCTTTGGATTCGTCCGCCGCCAACCCCTCGCCGCCCTTGCCAGGTTCCCAGCCGGACATGCTACGATGAGATTCGTCGCAATAACTCCCTGGAGGATCCTGATTCATGCGTTTCTCGTACCTCGTGTTTCTCCTGCTCGTCGGCCTGACGTACGGACAGACTGCGCAACCAGCTACACCTGCTGCCGCCGGAGCAAAGGCGGAACCAAGCGTTTCCGTCGTCCCCGATAAGGCGCCCGAAGTAAAAGTTGCTCCCGATGATCCGGTGATCACGCTCAGTGGGTTCTGCATCGACAGCACTCAGCAGGGCGACGCCTGTAAGACCGTGATCACGCGTGAGCAATTTGAAAAGCTCGCCGAAGCGCTGCAGCCGAAAATGTCGCCAGCCATTCGCCGGCAGCTCGCAACCGCTTATTCGCGCATGCTGCGGATGTCGACTGCGGCGGAAAAACGCGGCCTCGACAAAGGCCCGTCGTTCGAGGCGAAGATAAACTTCGCGCGCATGCAAATTCTCTCTCAGGAACTGAGCCGGACGCTGCAGGAAGATTCCGGCAAGGTTAGCGACGCCGACATCGAGGACTATTACAAGAAGAACGAAACCTCGTATGAGCAGGCCACCTTGGCGCGGATTTTTATTCCGCGCACAAAGCAACCTGCTCCTCCAGCCGTTAAGCCCGCGGCCAAGGCGAAGAAGGAAGATGACGCTGACGCCGAGGAGGCGCAAAAGGACGCTGAAGCGGCGACGAAGAAAACGCAAGCTGAGTCCGAGGCGCAACGAAAAGTTGGCGAAGAAGCGATGACGAAAGTCGCCAACGATCTTCGCGCCCGCGCCGTTAAAGGGGAAGACCCCGAAACTCTGCAGAAAGAGGCATTCGTTGCTGCTGGACTCCCGGGCAATCCACAAACCACAAAGATGGAGAAAGTACGGCGCGCTACGCTGCCTCTGAACCATCGTGCGGTCATGGATCTGAAGCTTGGGGAAGTATCCGAAGTGATCTCCGATCCCAGCGGTGGCCACTACATCTACAAGCTGGTCAGTAAGGAGACCTTATCTCTGGAGATTGTGAAGCCGGAGATCCGCAACCTGATCTCAAGCCAGCGTTATCGCGACAGCATGCAGGGATTTCAGGGCAATGTCGACCTGAACGAAGCCTACTTCGGTCCCAGCACCGCGAGACCTGCCATGCCGCCTCGCCCCATGGGAGCAAAGCCGTCTGACCAACCGGCCGAAGACCCCGACTAAATGGATACGGTAAAACCAACCATCGTGGTCACCGGCGTTTCGGGCAATCTTGGCCAACGACTCCTGCCGCAGCTCTCGGATTACACGGTAGTGGGCATCGACGTCAAGCCTCCAACTCATTCTCCGGTTGACCGCTTCGTGGCGCTTGATTTAGGAAGAGAAGAATCCACTCGCGAGCTGCTGCTGCTGTTGCGCGAGCTGCAGCCGGTGTCTTTCGTGCACCTGGCCTTTGTGATCGATCCGCAGCGCTCGGGCGTGGTGGATGTCGACCGCATGTGGCGGATCAACGTGGCTGGCACAGCCCGTGTGATGGAAGCCATTGCCGAAGCCAACCGGACGGCTGCAACCACCATCCGGCAGTTTATTTTTCCCAGCAGCGTGTCGGCGTATGGCTCCGACCTGCCCGCGCCGGTCACGGAAGACGCGCCGCTTGAGGCACATACGTTGCCGTACGCAATCCACAAGAAAGAAAGCGATCTGGTGGTGCAGCAACGCGCGCCCTCCCTGCGCGGGTGCGGCGTCTTCATTCTCCGCCCCCACATTTTTGCCGGAGCCACCGTCGAAAATTACTTAATGGGAGCGTTCCGCGGAACGCCCAATGGGAAGGGGGCGCGCGCCGCCCGCATGCGCCAGGAGGAGAAACGCCTGCCCTGCATGATGCCCTACGGCCAAAAGTATCTCGACAACAAAATCCAGTTCGTCCACGTCGATGATATGGCCCGGCTGATCGCGTGGATACTGAAGCGGGAACCGGAAGCGCAGCGGCTGACCATCCTGAACGTTGCCGGGCGCGGCGATGCTTTGACCTTCGGCCAGTGTATTGAACTGGCGCACGCCAAGTTGCTGAGAGTCCCTGGACTGTGGTCGATGCGCCGCGTTCTGCAGTTCTTGTGGGATTGGAACATTTCGTCGATCCCGCCGGACGCGGTGCCGTACATGACCGGCCAGTACACCATGAACACCGACCGGCTGAAGAAGTTTCTTGGCGGCGATTACGAGCGGGTGATTGCAAAAACGAATTTGGAAGCGTTCACAGATTCGTTCCAAAGAAACGGCGCCAACCCATAAGACCAGCCGAGCAATTCCTTTCGGCCACCCCAGAACTACGTTCGAGCACGATCAGGCAGGGCACGGTTCCACAGCTTGCGGAAAAATTCCGGTTTCGTATCAGGGTATCGCTTTAGCGATACCGCAAGTCCTTCGAAATCAATCGCCCCTTTAGGGGCTGGGCGCATAATATTGACTTTTTCTGCAGCCTGTCCAGCCCTGCCCTAACGGCCACGAAAGTCGGATCGCCCACTCATGGTAGAATAGGAGAAGCACAAGGTAGAATGTCTACCATATGAGCCTGAACATTAAGAATAAAGACGCCCACAAGCTCGCCCAGCGCCTGGCCAGACTCACCGGAGAGAGCCTCACCGAAGCGGTCACCGAAGCGGTCCGCGAACGGCTGAAAAGAGTGCAGAGCAAAGACAAACTCGCCGTCAAGCTCTCCGATCGACTGCTCGAAATCGGCCGGGACTGCGCCAAGCATCTGAAGGAACCGTTCCGTTCGGCCGATCATGGCGACCTTCTCTATGACGAGAAAGGGCTGCCCAAATGATTCTCGACACATCGGCCCTGATCGCCATTCTCCGTTTTGAAGCGGAGGCGCCCGAGTTCGCCAGAATCATTGAGAATGCCGCGAAAAGCGCCGCGCAGCCTCGTATCTCGGCCGTGAGTTATGTGGAAGCCGGAGCGGTCATTGATGGCAGCAAAGATCCAATTGCCAGCCGCCGTTTTGATGAATTGATGGAGGTAGCGCAAATCGCGATTGAGCCGGTCACCGAAGCGCAGGCTCGCATAGCGCGCCAGGCCTATCGCGACTTCGGCAAAGCCAGCGGCCATCCCGCCAAACTGAATTTCGGAGATTGCTTTTCCTATGCGCTGGCGAAATCCAAAGGCGAGCCGCTTTTATTCAAAGGCCAAGACTTCTCGCGCACGGATGTGAAGTCAGCGCGGGCGTGAGTTAAGGCGCCTTGCGGGTGCCCCATCCTTTCGCGCTCTTTGCGAAAGGGTGGGACTCCAAATCGCGTCGCCCTTGGGATTTTGACCATGATACTTCCGGCCAGATTTCTGTAATCACGAAGTCCGAACTCTTATTCGGAGTCGAAGTCTCTCCCCGGCGGCGGCAGGGTGCGGCAGCGCTAGGCGCCTTTCTGAATTACATCCAGATTCTGGACTTCCCCGACGAAGCATCCCCGCTCTACGCCCGCATACGCGCCGACCTAAGAAGGCTGGGTAGCATGATAGGAGCGAACGACCTGTTCATCGCCGCCCACGCCCGCAGCCTCGGCTTGACGCTGGTTACCAACAACACGCGAGAGTTTGGAAGGGTCTCCAGGTTGGTGATTGAGAATTGGACGCTCGGGTCTTGAGTCTGCTGGCAAAACGGACGGCGGGTGACCCGCCGGTTCCCCGGAAACACCGCTACCCCCCGGACATGTGACAACATACCCCTAGCCGCCTCTCAGTCCGTGATGACCGACTTCCAAGGAGGAATCTGTGGGTCACTGATGAGTTCTAATGGCGGCCGGAAGCTGGGCTCGAGGGTGCCCTGTCCTCGCGTTTTTTGCAAGGGCGGGTGGCCCATCCTTTTCGCGTTTTTTGCGAAAGGGTGGGATTCTCGATTGCTCGCGCTTGGGATTCTGACTTGGATTTTACGGGGCACTGGATGAAAAGGGCCCGCCCAAGCAAAGCTTGGACGGGGCACCCTCGAAAGTTCGGAAGAATCCGATGGGACGGGCTACCCGACGTGTATCCTAATCAACACGTGAATAGCAACGAGCGGGGTGGGCCACTTCTCACGCTTTTGGGATGTGGCCCACCACCGCGACGGCACAATAGCTCTGCCCACGGGTTTGTCCTCCCAGGCTCTCTTCGATCGCTGTTTGACAGGCCCCACCAAGCTTTCTAGACTGTGACTATGGAAGTGCGACTTCAACCCGCAAAGGAAGCGCAGTTCGCGGAAATCGCGGAGAAGCGAGGGCTGAAACCCGACGAACTGGCGCAGCAGGTGCTATGCCGTTATCTCGAGGACGACAGCCGCTTCATTGAGGCAGTGAATCTTGGCCTGGCGGCCGCGGATCGCGGGGACTTTGTGGAGCACGACGAAGTGGGGGCCAAGATTCAACAGATACTCCGGCCATAAGACAACCTGGCTGGGAGCGCTCCATTTCCAGACTGCACCCGAACAAAATTAGAACCGGCGCTTGACAAGTCACGGTAAAATAGAATCATCGCAAATGGTTTTGTACCCCTCCGCTGCGAAAGCTCCTCCCAGGAGGACAGGCGGAGTCGATCTTTAAAATTCTCACGGTTTTAGGATGCTCAACAGCAGGTCCTTGGATTCGGCCAGCATAGAGTTAACCCATTATTGCGGAATATTTTACGAATAACTCCTTTAAAACCAAAGATTTGAAAGGAATTTTCCGCCAAGTCTATGATTCTAAAGGACCGAGAAATAAAATTTTCTCGACCGCCGGATAATAACTCAAGAGTGAACAGAGGCACCCCGAGCGGCGAAAATATAGCTAACTCCTTATCGCTTAGTACTTTGCATGTAAGTCTTTATTTCTGAATACTTTGCGAGAACAATCCTCTAAACACTTGATTCCAATTGACATACGTAGTGGGTGGGGGGTAGGGGGGTACCCCCATGCACGCTACCTGTTGGCGTGCTCGTTCAGCTCAAAAACCATTTTCTAGGCGGTCAGACGCTCTTCACTCCCCGGTACAGCCCCGCGATGCCAAATGTGTACGGAGTCCAAGCGGCCTCGTGAAACCCCGCTTGACGCATCCGGCCGAGCATTTCGTCCGGTGCCGGGAAGCGCTCGACCGACGCCGGCAGATACGCGTATGGGCCTCGCACTCCCGAAAGGACAGTCCCGATCGCGGGCAGGACTTTTTTGAAGTAGACGCGGTAGGCGCGTCCGATCAGGCCGCCCGGCTCTCCGAAATCTAGAATGCCGCACTCTCCGCCGGGACGGAGCGCGCGCGCAATTTCACGCAAGCCCGCGTCATAGTCGGCCAGGTTTCGAAAACCGAATGCCGAGGTCACCAGATCGAAATGTCCATCGGGAAACGGCAGGCGCAGCGCGTCGGCTTCGACCCAGCGAAGCGTCGCGCCGCTTCCCTTCTCTTTCTCCGTCGCCTTCGCTGCCGCGCGCTGCAGCATGGCGTGAGAAAAGTCGGCGCCTAGAATCTGCTGCGCTTGCGACCCAGCGCGGCGGCGTAATGCGAAAGTCATGTCTCCGGTGCCGCAACAAAGATCTAGCACACGGGCATTGGGGCGTTTCAAAATCGCATCGAACTTGCGCGCGGTGCGCCACCACCATAACCGGTCGATGTTGAACGAAAGAACGTGATTCAGCAGGTCGTAGCGGGGCGCAATCGAGGTGAACATTTCCCGAACGGCCTGCGCCGCCGACTCGCGGTCCTTCGCACCGGCAGGCGCCGCGCCCACGATCCGCTGATTTGTTTCTTGATTCATCGAGAGATCATCTTGTGGTTGGGGCGTTTCAATTCCGCGCCAGGTTGCGAATCTCGTCGACGGCTGAGCGGACGACGGCTTCGGGCACGTCGCTGGTGATCTCAACCTTGCCGATCTCCCTCGGCAGAATAAAGTGCACCACTCCCTGCCGCGTCTTCTTGTCGGAACGCAAGCGTTTCACGATGCTCTCGGTTCGCCACGTCATGCGGGGCAGTTTGCCAAAGCCGAGAACGGAGTTCGTAATGCGTCCCGCCGTCACACTGTCCAGTTTGCCGGTGGAAAGCGCGATGTGCGTGGCCGCAATCATGCCCCACGCGACTGCCTCTCCGTGGAGCAATTTGGTGTAGCCGGTCTCGGCCTCGAGCGCGTGTCCGATGGTGTGGCCGAAGTTGAGCACTTGCCGCACGCCGCCTTCGCGTTCGTCGGCACTCACCACCGACGCCTTCAGGCGCACCGAATCGGCAATCACTTTCTCAACCACCACGGGATCGCGATCCAGAATCTCGCGGCGCCGGTCTTCAAACAGCCGGAACAGTCCCTGATCTCCGATAACGCCGCACTTCAGCGACTCGTACAGGCCGGCGCGATATTGGCGCGCAGGGAGCGTCTCCAGAACGGAGGGGTCGATCAGCACCGCGCGCGGCTGGTGGAAAGTTCCTAGCAGATTCTTTCCCGACACCAGGTTGACGCCCGTTTTCCCGCCGATGGCCGCATCCACCTGCGCTAACACGGTGGTCGGTACCTGGATGACATCGACGCCGCGCATGTAGATCGAGGCCAGAAATCCGGTCACGTCGCCGACAACGCCGCCGCCCAGTGCGATCAGGGTTACATCGCGGTCGGCGCCCTGCTTGATGAGTTTCTCCGCCAGTGTCTCCAGTGTGGTGAGGCGTTTGGAGCGCTCGCCATTGGGCATCTCGAGAAGGCCGGTTTCGATTCCCGAGGCGGACAGCGATTTCAGCAGGACTTTTGCCCAGTGACTCCGCACGGGCGGAACCGTGACCACGAACGCGCGGCGCTTTTCAAGAATCTTGCCGAGGCATTCTCCGGCACGGGCAAGCAGGCCGCTTCCGATGAGCACTTCGTAGGAACGCGATGGCGTGACGACCGGAATGCTGATCATGAACATTCATCATAGCGCATGGCACGCTGGACTTCTTTTATGCTCTACTCCTTCAGTTTCCTTTGGGGAATCAGCAGCGAGGCGAGGATGGAGGTTGCCAAAACAGAAAGCACGATCGCCAGCGCCCAACCGGTGGGAATGTTCACGTAATGCGACCCCAGCATTTTGAGCCCGATGAAAATCAGCACGATGGAGAGTCCGTAATGCAGGTAGTGAAACAGGTCCATCATTCCCGCTAGCGCAAAGTACATCGAGCGCAGGCCTAGGATGGCGAATACGTTCGAGGTATAGACAATGAAGGCGTTCAACGTGATGGCAAGCACTGCCGGGATCGAATCGACGGCAAAAACAATATCGCTGGTCTCGACCAAGAGCAGCACTACGAACAGCGGAGTCGCATAGAGTCGGCTGCTTCGTCGCGTGAAGAACTGACCAGCTACACATTCATCCGTCACCGGGAAAATTCGGCGAAAGAGGCGCAGAACAGGATTTTTCTCGGGATGGATTTCCGTCTCGCCCTGCCTCAGCAGCTTGATTCCGGAATAAACGAGCAGAGCGCCGAAGGCGTAGGTAATCCAAGTAAAACGGCGGATCAGGCCCACACCCGCCAAGATGAATGCACCCCGCATGAGCAGCGCCCCGAGAATTCCCCAGAACAGCACTTTGTGTTGGTATTGGCCAGACACTTTGAAATAGCGGAAGATGACCAGAAATACAAACAGGTTGTCGACGCTAAGCGACAACTCGATTACGTAGCCGGTCACGAACTGGAGCGCTTGGGCTCGTCCATGCCAGAAGAACACGAGCACGGCAAACGCAGTCGCCAATGCGATCCAACCGGCAGACCAGGCAATTGCTTCGCGAAAGCCGACGCGATGGGGGAGGCGATTTAGCACGCCCAGGTCGAGCGCCAGCAACGCCAACACAAACAGGTTGAAAAGAATCCAGAAGACGAGCACAGGGAATCTTACGAGAATCAGGTGTCAGGTGTCAGGAAAACTTAGTCGGCGGGGTTTTCTGAGACCTGAGACCTGACACCTGTTACGCGGGCGTCAATCCATACTTTTCTTGCAGGCGACGCTCCATGGTGCGGAAGATCAGGCCGTCCACCAAATAACCGAGAATAACGATCAGGATCATTACGGCCAGGACTTGGCTCATATCGCTCAGATCGCGACCCATCATCAGCAACTGGCCTAATCCGAGACTGAGAAAAATCATTTCGGCTTGAATCAGCGAGCGCCATGCGAACGCCCAGCCTTGCTTCATCCCATTCACGATGAAGGGCAGACTTGCTGGCAGCAACACCGACCAGAAAAGCCGGAAGCCGCTTGCTCCCAGGTTGCGTCCGGCCATGCCGTAGATTTTTGGCATCTGCTTGCGGCCGTCCTCCATGGCGATGGTCACCGAGAGCAGCGAGCCCATCAGCACGACAAAGAGGATGGCCTTTTCCGTCAATCCAAACCACAGAACCGCCAGCGGAATCCAGCAGATGCTGGGCAGGGATTGCAAGCTCACGAGCAAACCGCCCAGCGTGTCTTCGAGGAACTTACTGCTCGACACGGCCAGACCCAGGATCATTCCGAGCACGACCGACAAACTGTAGCCGATGAGCATGCGCTTCATGGTCACCGCGATGCCAATCCAGAAACTGTGGTCGGCAAAGCCGTCCCACAAGGCGTGCCCAACTCCCCAGGGCGGAGGAAAAAGATATGGTGGCCAAATGCGCAGCTTCGCCAGGAGGGCCCAGACGCCGAGAAGAGCCGCATAGAAGATTACTTGTCTAGCCAACTTTTTCATCGGCGTACTCCGCTTCCAGGGACTTGTTGATTTCGCTGCGCAGGCAACTCATAATCTCTCCCGCCGTACGCGCGACGTCGGCCTGTTCCATGTGACGTGGCCGCGGCAGGTTCACCGAGAACTCCTGCTTCACGCGCCCTGGGCGAAATGTCATCAGCAGCACGCGGTCTCCCAGCCTTACCGCCTCGCGCACATTGTGGGTAACGAAAATAATGGTGCGGCCGGTTTCGGCCCAGATGCGCTCCAACTCGTCGTGCAGCAGATCGCGAGTCTGGGCGTCGAGCGCGGCGAAGGGCTCGTCCATCAACAGGACGTCGGGCTCAGTGGCCAGGGCTCTCGCCAATGCGACGCGTTGCCGCATGCCGCCGGAGAGTTGATGGATGTAGCTGTGCCTGAACTTCGAAAGATGGACAAGACGCAAATAGTACTGCACCTTCTCCTCGCGCTCGGCTTTAGGAACGTTCTTCATCTTCATGCCGAACTCGATATTGCCGCCGACCGTCAGCCAGGGAAACAGGCCGAGTTCCTGAAAGATCAGGATGCGATCGGTCCCTGGGCCACTTACCGGCGAGCCATCCACCAGAACCTTGCCCGAGGTCTGGGGATTCAAGCCCGCGATCAGGTGCAACAACGTGGACTTGCCGCATCCCGAAGGACCGACGATGCAAAGAAACTCTCCCGGCTTCACTTCCAGGCTGATATTGTCGAGCGCCAGCAAACGCTCTCCCGAAGTCGTCTTATAGCTGAGCGAAATGGCATCCAGGGCGACCTTCGGTACAACCACTTCCGCGACCGGGCGCACCGGAAACGGAGTTACCGAGGAAGCCGGTTTCCCGTGGAACACATTCGCGCGGACGCCAGTGCGCAGGCTGGTTGGAACTGCCGCGGGATACGCCTTTTGTGGACTCGTGCTCATTGGATCGCCTTCTTCCCTTTTTCCGCTAAAACCTGGTTCAAGAGCGACAGATCGTACAGACTCGATAGATCGGGCATCTGGCGCCCGAGAAAACCAGCATCAAATGCGGACTTCGCGGCATTCATCAGCGACCCGCGCAGCGGGTCATAGGTCGGCGTCATGCGCCCAAAAGCTTCATCCAGCACCGCATCCGGCAGCGCTTTTCCCGTCTCCTTGGCGATCTGCTGGTTGAGAATTTTCTTTGCCTCGGGCAAGTGGCCGTTGATCCAGTCGGTCAAATCCACGTGCGCCCGGATCCAATTCTTCACCAGATCGGGATGTTCCTTCAGAAACTGCGTGCGGACAATCAGATGAGCGGCAATGAACTGACCGTTCGGCCAGAGAGTGCGCTCGTCCAGGAACAAGCGGCCATTCCCGTCCTTGATCAGCCGCGTTGCCCAGGGCTCAGGTGCCCATGCGCCATCCAACTCCTTCTTCAGAAACAGCGTCAGCTGGTCGGGATTCGCCAGTGGAATTACCTGCACATCTCCGCCCTTATCGGTGGATTTCATGCCGTGCGCTTTCAACCACGCGCGCAGCGCCACGTCCTGGGTGTTGCCCATCTGCGGGGAAGCAACCTTCTTGCCATGAAAATCCTCTGGCTTCTGAATACCGGAATCGTTGCGCACCACCAGCGACGCTCCGCCACTGGTCGCACCGGCCACGATCCGTAGCGCCTCTCCATTGGAGCGAACGTATCCGGAAATGGCCGGGTTCGGGCCGATATACGTCATGTCAATCGCCCCGGCAAATAAGGCTTCTATCGCCGAGGGCCCAGCATTGAAACTTTTCCACTCTATCTTGACTTGGGACCCCATTGCCTTCTCGAACCACCCGTTGTTCTTGCCCACCATCGCCTGGGGGTGCGTGATATTGGGAAATGCGCCCACGCGCAGGACAGTCTGGGCGCCGGCCAATGCGCCCAGTAAGAAGAACGAACAGACGGAAGCGACCAGACTCCGCTTAATCATTGCCCACCCCTCGCGCCACCATCGGCAGAACACTGGGCTCGGTTTTTTTCTTCTTGCCGATCTTCCTGTTCCTCATCTTCTTCCGGTGGCTGACGTTCGGACGGGAACCAGCAGGCTCGCGGCTGATCAGGTCGGCCAGCGTCGTATTCTCCAGAATCTTGGCGGCCGCGTCCCGCACTTCCAGAAACACTCGGTAGAGGGCACTGTGGTCCGCGTCGCGACTGATCAGAACGCGCAACTGATCCGCATCGCCAAACGGCGCCAGCGGCCCGTCAATCAAACGGATGATTTCGCTCAACCGGATCTCCGATGGCGCCCGGCGCAACCGGTATCCGCCCTTGGCGCCGCGTACGCTCTCGACGAGGCGCGCATTCTTCAGTTCCAACAGAATCAGTTCCAGAAATTTTTCCGGCAGATTTTCTTCGTACGCGATGTCGCGAATACGGATCGCACCCTGCGTGTAACGCCGGGTCAGCACCATCATCGCCTGCAACGCATAGAGCCCTTTTTGGGAAATCTTCACAGCGCCTCTCCCCCTCGACTATCCCTATGTCACTGATAGGCATTATAGAAAAGGCAAGCGCACGGCCAAAGCACTAAATTTTCCCTCTTGGGCCAGTGCTGTGATTTCAGCAAGTTACGGCTGGAAGAGTGACTCGAACCGGGAGCTCTTGTGCAAGGCTTTGCACTTTTGGAAGGCGGGATTTCCGTTGACGGACGCCGCTTTCAGGGGGGCCCGCCTCAGCGCAAGCGCAAAATCTCGACCGTGATGTTGTCCGGGCCGCCGCGGTCCCGGGCCAGTTCGATCAGCTCGCGGGCCGCCTGTTGCGTGCTTTTGTTTTCCACCAAATCAAGAATCTCGGGGTCGCGAACCTGCCCCCACAATCCATCCGTGCAGATCACCAGCACATCCTCCGGGCGCAGGGGCTCCGGGTGTCCGGGCGAGTCTATGACGAGGTCGGGGTTCGTACCCAAGGCTGCGGTCAAAATGTTCCGTTGCGGATGATGCTCCGCCTCTTCCGGGCTGATCATCCCCGACTCCACCAGCCGCCCTACATAGGAGTGGTCGCGCGTTACCTTCGTAATCTGGCCGTTGCGGATCAGGTAGAGCCGGGTGTCGCCAACATGCACGAAATAGAGCGCTTCAGAGTCCGCATGCCCGTGCGCACCCTTGACGATGGCCGCGGCAGTGCAGGTCGTTCCCATGCCCCGCAATTCCGGATGCGCAAAGCTGTATTGTCTGATCTGCTGGTGGGCCGCCTGCAAGGCTTCGATTAGCGCTTGCTGCGGGTCGTCGCCGGCAAAGTCGCGATAGACCTCCAGCAGCGTTTCTACCGCCAGCCGGCTCGCTTCCTGACCGCCTTCGTATCCGCCCATGCCATCCGCTACGACCGCCAGCCGGCCCTTGCGCAGGAATTGCCCGTCGTCTTCCGGCTCCCAATAACCAAACGAATCCTCGTTGTTTTGGCGCAGGCAGCCGATGTCAGACTGGGTCGATAGTTCAATTCCGGTGCGAACCTTCATCCGGGCACGACTTCAATCGCGGGAGTGAAGAGCATAGGCAACGACCGCGTTCACGAGCAAGGTTAGGATTATACGGGTTGCGGGCAGGACGCTCAAACAGTGGAGTGCTAACAGATGGGGTGCTAAAAACGGCCGGCTCCGAGAGAGCAGCGCGGATCGAAAAGGAGACGAGGACGGCAGCCAGGCAGCCGTCCTCGCGGATCGAGAAATCGAGGCATACTAGCCGGGACCGCAGGCGCCACTTGTATTGACCGGATCGGCAACGCCCACTGCGGATGCTACCGGAATGAAGATAGGTTGGGACGTAAATCCTCCGAACGACGCCGTGACCATATAATCGCCCACATAGGCCCATGATGGGGTCTTGGCGGGAAGGATGGCGACGTTCACGATTGTGCATACGGCTGGTTCCACCGCGGTGATCAAGCCAGTGGGACTGTATTCAACCGTCCCGCTAGTATAGGGCGGTGCAGACGGAACCGGGCAGTCAGGGACCTTGCACGGAGGAAGCAGCAACTGGGCTGGGTCTTCATCGTCTATATCGGCATTGGGGTCAACAGCCACCGTGTAGGTAACCTCATTGGTGAGATCTTTGGTCTGACCGCTGCTATAGTTCCCGATTGCCTGTAACTGGATCGTGCCACCGTTGCCCTGCAAGGTCACGAAGCCATTCTGACCCGACGGGGCCACGCCGTTGATCAGGGCTACATTGAGCTGGATCGACCGCAAGTGATTGGTTGTTTGTAAAGCGTTGCAGCCCAGCATGCTGAAGACTAGCAGCGCGCAAGCCAACGCGGCAAAGAGAGTTTTACGTTTCACCGCTGAGTACCTCCAAAAGGAAATCTTCCGCATCGTCGCAGCATCCGTCATACGAGGCAAGGTAACCAAAGTCACTGCACTGCTCGGACATGAGCCTCTGACCGACCGCGCAGGCAGCGCCGGAGCGTACGTTGCAGAAGTGCGATGGCAAAGTCAGCGGTCATCTACAATCTCCTCATGCCCGAGCCCATGTCCGATCCACCAACGCCTCCTCCACTTTCACCCTCACCCGAGCCGATCATTGAGCCGACCACCGAGTTTCACATTGGCGACGAATTCGGAACCGCCAAACGCAATCTCCCGCCCGCCGGCATTGTCCTGATCTGCATCGCCGCGGTCGCAGTGATTGTGGGGACTTTCGCTTTCAAGGAACGACCGAAGCCGCAGGGAGCGGGTTCCATCAATTTCGTCGCTGCCGCCGAAGTACCCGGTCAGAACATGGTTCTGGCCGCCATTACTTTCACGCTGCGAAACACGGCGAACAGACCGCTGTGGATTCACACGCTCAAAGCGCAACTCACCACCGCCGATGGTGCAACCTTCGACGATAATGCCGCTTCAGTCGTGGATCTCGACCGCTATTACCAGGCATTCCCGGCCCTGAAAGAAAGTTCCGAGCCGCCGCTTTCGCCCGAAACCAAGCTGCTGGCCGGAGCCGAACAGAGAGGAACGATCATCGTCGGTTTCAAGGTCACCAAAGAGGCCTTCGATCAGCGCAAATCTCTGTCCGTCGCGATTCAACCCTACGACCAGGTGTTGCCCGTGGTGCTGAAATGATGCAAGGGAGCGATGGCGTCTCGCGAGCCTGCCGGTTTTGCCGAAACCCCGAGCGAAGCCGAAGGGGAAGTTGAAGAGTCTAGTGTGCAACGGCCGGGCGGGGACGCTCGGCTCTCCACAAACAACTCATGCCCTCACTCATTCTCGAGTTGTTGACGCGCTTCGGCCAGAGCAGCCTTCTGCTCGCCACTCACCTTTGGATACTTCAGATTCATAGCCTTCAACGCGTCCACCACGGCCTCCGCTACCACTAGCCGCGTGAACCACTTGTTATCGGCCGGCACGACGAACCAGGGTGCGTGCTCACTCGCTGTATGCCGGATCATATCCTTATACGCCTCCTGGTATTCGTCCCAGAATTGACGTTCTTTCACATCGAATGTGGAAAACTTCCAGTTCTTGTCCGGCGTGTCCAGCCGCCCCATGAAGCGACGCCTCTGCTCTTTCTTTGAGAGATGCAGGAAGAACTTAACCACCGCGATGCCGTTCCGTGCAAGGTAGTGCTCGAAATTGCCGATATCTTCAAAGCGCTCCTGCCAGATATGTTTCGTGACCAGCGACTTCGGCAGTTTCTGGCTCTCCAGAATCTCGGAGTGGATGCGAACCACCAGCACCTCTTCGTAATACGACCGATTGAAGATGCCAATCCGGCCTCGCCCCGGCACGCATTTCATGCAGCGCCAAAGATAGCCGTGGTGCAATTCTTCCGCCGACGGCGCCTTGAACGACGACACATCCACACCCTGCGGATTTACACCGGACATGACGTGCTTGATGGTTCCGTCTTTTCCGGCCGCATCCATGGCCTGAAAGATCAGCAGCAGGCCCCAACGGTCCTGTGCCGCGAGAACGTCCTGCAGGAGGCTCAGTTCTTTAACGCCATCCGCGAGCAGTTTCTTGGCCTGCGGCTTCAGTTCCGACCCCAGGCCGTGCGTGTCGGCGGGGTCGTGGTCCTTGAGGCGGAAGTGTTTCCCGTGTTCGATGCGGTAGCGCTTAAGCAGTTTGTCGATTTTCATAGGGTCACGTTCTGTGATTCTACCTAGTGTTGCTGCTCATAGACAGAGTTGTTCGGCGTAGGCTCGTCGTACTCTCGGCCATACTTGTTCTTGTGAGCCATACGCGGCCCCGTCGCTTCCGGAACTCTTATCACTCCCAAAGACGAAGCGTTCTCGCCTATCGTGATCTCGCGGGTAAGCGGCTGCTCATTTTCCGGACCCATACCCTCGCTCCAGACGCGCAGGATGTATCGCCCGTACGGAACGTCCGCCAGGCTAAGTTGCCCGTCCGCGTTTGAAATGGCATAGAGCGGCGTCGCTATCGTGATGATAACGGCGCTCATCTCGGGATGAATATTGCAGAAAATGTAGCTGATTCCAGGCCGATCGAATCGCACCATTCTCGAAGTGCCCGCTTCGTAGAGCCCCAGATCAAACCGTTTGCCTTCGAAGAGTGAAAAAACATTATGGAAAAAGGGATCGCGATTGGGAAACTCCACCATCGACCCAGCCGGAACCACCAGGATGTGCGGTTCGAAACTCTTGTTCTTCTGCACCAGCCGCGGGTTTTGCACCGGACTCGCTGCCGGGCTTCCCTGCGGACCAGGCGTCGCCGTGGTCGCCTCGCCAGCGGCTCCCATCGTCGTTATTGGCGTCAGCCACACCACCGTCACGGGTATCGCTCCGTGCCGCGTCTTGCTTCCAATCGCTGCACCGATGACCTCGACGCGCCCACGTACTGTGGTTGTCGTTACCGGCGTTGGGGCCTGCGCGTGCAACCCGGTCGCGCCGGAGCACAACATCGCGGCCCAGATCAGGATCCCTCTGTGGCTCATCGTTGATAACTCACCGCTGATGGCTCATGTTAGCTTCTTACCGTGCGTTCTTACCATGCCGTTCCCGTCCCTCGGCTCAAAAAAGAACTCCCATCATCAGATTGAGGTGACTGGCACTGTTCCCGCCGTTGGTAATGGTATACGTGGTCAAGTGTCGAAACTCAGCGGAAAACAACAGATCCGACCGGGGACGGTAAATCACGTTGACAAAGCTTCCTTGATTCCTCGCGAGCGTCGCGTCCCCGTAAGACTGCGGGTACGGGAAATATCTCAGATCGGTGGCATACGGATTATCCATTCCAAACGCGGCATTGAACTCCCATTTACTCGCGGGCCGGTATTTCAATTGCGCCCAGCCGCCAACCGAGTTCAGCACCTGCACTTGCGTGTTGGCCGATGCGGGGTCGCCGCTAAACAATACGCTGCGTCCAATGCCGCCGTACAGTCCGCCAAGGGCCCGGCCGCGATACAGTTTTCCGCTTAACGAGAACTGGTGGCTAAGTGGCAGTTCGATGTCCGTCATTCCGGCCCAGCCATCGACGGTCCGCCTGAAACCATAATCCTGCCGGCTGTAGAATCCTCCCACGCCTAGTCGCAACGACTGTCCGAAGACATTTCGCGTCCATGCGATCCGTGTGCCGTATGCGGGTTGCCGCGACGCTTCGCCGGGTCCCGCCAGACGATACGAACTTGAGCTGGGCGCTTCCCCGCTCACCGGATCCAGAATCCCTCCCTGAAGTATCAGGCTCGATTCTTCTCCCAAAGTCACTCTGTGTTCGACGCGTATCTGCGGTACCCAAGCCCACAAGTTCCCTGCCGAGGAGAGCGCCGGAACCGCCAGCGATGCAAACGACGTCGGCGAATTCGGTGAGAAGAAGATCGCATCCTGCCCGACCACAATCGAGGTGTTCGTCCAGTCCATCCGCATCGTGGCCGTCCGCAACCGCACGAGGCCGGAGTCGATCCCGTTAGGAACCGGAGGGAATCCTCCCGACAGATCGAGTTGCAGGTCTGCCCTAGTCTTCGCGCCGGCCACGGCCGGACCGAAGGCCTCGAATCCGATCTCCGACTGCCGCAATGTCGCGCCGAAGCTTCCACCTGAATCGCCCGCGGGCCTGGCGTAGGCAAGTGTGGGAAGATCGATGCTATCCACCACACCTTGATTGCTCACCAGGTTCATCAACACGATACCCGACAGCCGCAACCGGTACTTCGAGGCGCTTTCCACCTTCGTCTGATATTGATCGTCCACCTTTCCGCTTAGCAGTTGGTATTCCTCTTCGAGGCTGGCCGCATGCTCGCCCTTTTTTCGATCTACCCTCTGGTCTTCTTTCTGACTTTCCGGAAGTCGATTTTCCGGGGCGCCGTTCTGCACAACATTCTGCGGACTGGCCGGGGACGCCTCTGAGTTGGTGACGGCCGACCTCTCCACCGCGTCGCTCAACACCGCATTCCGCGGTGCTGGCTGGCCGCGGACCTCGTCCAACTCCCGGCGCAGTTCCGCCGTTTCCGCGCGGGCTTGCTGACAGTCGGAGCGCATGCCAGCAATGGCAGCCTGCAATTCGCGAACCTGGTCGCGCAACTCGCGCACCGAATCATTCAGCGAATCACTCGCTGTCCCCGGAGAAGGCGGTTCTGCCCGATTCGCGGCTTCCTGCGCGACGCCGGATGCGGTCCAAGCCATCACTCCGATCAGCATCCCCGATCGCAACCATTCGAACCAGCGCTTCTCACTTATCGTCATGTCGCCTCCTGCCCTCAGCACACTGTGCTGAATTTATAGCGAATCCAGAGTTGATATGCCCTCCGGCAACTGCCGAGCTGCGCTCGGCTTGGACGGCTGAGGACGGCCGTCCCTACGCGTTTTGGGTACAGCGACGATGTCCTGATACGAAGCTCACCTTCGCCGCGGGCCGTCTGCTGAAATTGTGCCGTCTACGAAACATGCCGGCCTGTCAAAATATTTTCCGCCGAGGGATTCAGCGGAATGCTTACGCGGAATGTCGTTCCCGAAGCCGACGTGTGCTCGACCGCGACGTCGCCCCCGTGGTCCTGCAGAATCTTCTGCACCACCGTCAATCCCATCCCGGTACCATTTTCCTTGCCGTGGCTCACGAACGGCTCGAACAGCCGGTCACGCACCGCGTCGGCGATTCCTGGACCGTTGTCTGCGATACGAATTTCCAAACTCTCGACCTGGCGTCGCAGTCCGATATCAATTCTCCCGGAATCCGCCGGCACCGCCTCGCAAGCGTTCAACAGTAAGTTCAGCAAGGCGCGCTCCAGCTTCTTGAAATCGAACCAGCCCTCG
>Ga0265316_10001007_pt1 | contig 30605 bp, 27 predicted proteins | sample 4522metaG_FD_202092 | JGI IMG/M metagenome (GOLD analysis project Ga0265316, IMG submission 202092) | Rhizosphere microbial communities from Carex aquatilis grown in University of Washington, Seatle, WA, United States - 4-5-22 metaG | ecosystem: Host-associated > Plants > Roots > Rhizosphere >...
AAGTATTTCCCGCCGAAGTCAGCAGTTTCATACTTTACGACAGACCACGGACTCCTGTTTTTTAATGCGCTAATAAATAAACCCCAACGCAGACCAGCACAGCAGCGGTCCAGCGACGGCGATCGACATTTTCTTTAAGAAATATTTTGCCGGCGATGGCGTTGGTGACCAGCGTCAGCGAGGCCGAAGCAGGCGCCACCAGACTCAGGTTGAGATGATTCAGGGCCAGCAGCAGGGAAAAGAAGGCCAGAGCCAGAAAGCCGACGCCTGCGAAGAAGAGCGGACAGGTGAGGACGGCGCGTATGGCACCCTTTATGCCCGAGTGGGCTCGAATCTTGTCGAGGTTGCCGACGGACTTCATAGCGGCCGCGGTGAGCACTTCGCCGGCGGTGGAGCACAGCACGATGGCGGCGATCATGGCGGCTGCGGCCCAGACTCCGGGATGCGGGGCGAGGATGGGAATCGTCATAGATGCTGGCCCTCTTCAACAACAGGCACAGGTCGTACTGTCAGGGACGGGCCTTGCGCAACGAAGCCAACACCAAGTGTAATGAGTACGATTCCAGCCCAGCGCTCAAGCGAAATGGTCTCCTGGAGCCAGAAACGGGAGAGCAGGGCGACGATTACATTGCCGAAGGCAGTAGCAGGGAGCACATAAGTGAGATCGGCCCACGACAGAGCAGTGAGATAGCTGGCGAAAAAGCCGATGAGCAGCGTAATGCCCAGGACGATCCAGGGAGTGAATACAGCGACGATTAGTGTTGCGGGGTGGTCTAGGAAGATGGCCGGAAGTTTGGTCATGCCGCGCGAGAGGCATGCATCGGCGAGCGGGGCGCACACGGCAACCAGCCCCAGGATCATGTATTGCCACGCCGATAATTTCTGGTGAGCCATGTGGTGTATTGCAGTTCCTGTGTGTCAGATCCGATTGTTGTGAATAAGTAAAGCTAAAAAGGCAACCGCAGGTTCTTCGACTCCTCTTCACCTTCGACCGCCGCGGCGGACTCAGAGTCAATGTCGCTCAGGATGACAGCGTTATTCCTGGTTCAATCCTAGTGGTCCGAATTAAGAGTATCCACAAAAATCGAGGGCGAACGCGACTGCGCCGCCCTCGATGGAATGAGCCTGAGCGGCGTTTATGCACCGGCGCTTGCGGGGGCTGGCGGATCGGCCTGGTTGCTACGCGCCACTTTGACCATCTTGTTGCGCTGCGCGCGGAGCTTGAGGAACGACTTGGCCTCGATGTAGAGCCGGGGCAGATCGCGATTCACAAATGCCTTCCACACCACACGGAAGGCCGCTTTGGGCCGGAAGTAGTACTCGTCGTAGAAGCGGTGCACCATCTCGAGTACATAGTCGATGGGCAGGCCGGGGTACTCGATATGCGCCATCTGGTGGCCGCCCTCATCGCTCATGGACGCTGAATTGACGATGAAGCCGTTGGCCTTGGCGTAATCGTAAAACTCGGTACCTGGGAAGGCGTGCGCGATAGAGACCTGAATGGTTTCGCAATCCAGGGTCTTAGCGAAGTTGATCGTGTTGCGGATTGATTCTTTGGTTTCACCGGGCAGGCCGAGGATGAAGTCGGCGTGGATTGTGAGGCCGAGCTTGTGACAGTCGCGCGCGAAGTCGCGGGCGCGCTCGACGGTGGCGCCCTTCTTGATGTTCTTGAGGATCTGCGGGTCGCCGGACTCGAAGCCGACAATGAGCAGCCGGCAGCCGGCCTCGCGCATGGCCTTGAGGGTGTCGTAGTCGGTGGTAACGCGGGAGGTGCAGCTCCAGGTGAGACCGAGCGGCTTGAGCTTTTCGCACAACTCGATGGTGCGTGCCTTCTGGATGTTAAAGGTGTCGTCGTCGAAGAAGAACTCCTTCACGTCGGGGAAGCTTTGCTTGGCCCATGCCAGTTCGGCGGCAACATCATCGGTGGAACGCTTGCGCCAGGCGTGACCGCTCAAGGTCTGCGGCCAGAGGCAGAAAGTACATTGCGCCGGGCAGCCGCGCGTGGAGTAAAGCGCGATGAAAGGATGGAGCAGGAAGGGCACAGTGTAGCGGGTCACATCCAGATCGCGCTTGTAGATCTTTGTGGCCCAGGGCATCGCGTCCAGGTCTTCCACCTGCGGGCGGTCGGGGTTGTGGACGATCTGGCCGTCGAGCTTGTAGCTGATACCAAGAATTTCATTGAGCGGCTTGCCCTGGGCGAACTCGACCACAGAATAATCAAATTCGCGGCGGCAGATGAAGTCTAGCACCGAACACTCGTTCAAGGCGCGATCCGGATCGGTAGTCACCGGCGGCCCGACAAAGGCGATACGGATAGAGGGATTGGCCTCCTTGATGGCCAAGGCCAAGTGCTGGTCGCTCTTCCAACCCATCGTGGAGGTGAACAGCACCAGGAACTCATAATCCTTGCAGATCTTGATGGTTTCTTCCGCGGAGACGTGATGGGGAGAGGCGTCGAGGACGCGGGAACCCTCCAACAGACCGGCCGGGTAGGTAAGCCAGACAGGGTACCAGTAGGACTCAATCTCGCGCGTGGCCGGCCAGCGCGAGCTCGCGCCACCGTCAAAGTTCTCGAACGAGGGCGGATTCAGGAACAACGTTTTCAGGGGCATAGGCATCCCTTCAATTCTAACATTTTGCAGTTTTCTTCGGTTTCGGCAGGGTCTTCCGCCGTCTTGCGCCGGGGCTTACTTTGTGTGCAGTTCGTGCAGCCAGTCTTCCATATGGCCGAGGGCGCGCAGCAGGCTGAGCCGCGCCTTGCTGAGGTCGAATCCAGCGTCCAGCGCGTCCTGGAATTTCTGGCGCTCATCGATGCGGGTCAACTGCTCGGCCTTGGGAGCAATTTGGGGTTGAGCGGCGGGTCCGCTTCCAGCGCCATTGCCCAACTCCAGTTGCGCGAGTACGGTCTGAAGCTGCTCATCGGCGATCTGCTGCTTCAAACCGGCAATCTCGGACAATGTGTCCAGTTCTCGGAGGCTGCCGGTCAGCTCAGCGATATGGACTTCGTTCTGGCGCTGGGCCTGCTCTGCCTCGACCGTGGCTCGCAGCGCCTCGGCCGCGGATTCTCGGGCCTTGGCGCGGCGGGATAAATCGAAGAGCGGGAGCTGAATCGAGAATCCGGAGCTCAAATTATCAGTCTTCAGGGGGCGCCTGAAGTAATAGTTGACATTATTGAGGAGCTTGGTGTCGCGGTCGTATTCAGCAGAGAAACCGATCTGGGGAAAATACACATACTTCGTGTCACCCAACGCCTTCCGTTGTTTTGAGATCGCAAACATACGCGCCGATTCGATGCCTGGGATCGTGTTTCTTCCTTCGTCCGCTTTTACCTGGGGAATCTCGGGAATACTAGTATGATCGGGCGTGATGGATCCCACAGGCAGGCCGGTCAGCGTCGCCAACTGCTTTGATAATCTTGCAGCGCGCGTTTCCAGGTGCAGACGCTTGAGCTTCAACATGGCCGCCGTCAGCCGCGCTTGCAACAAATCGCTTAACGAGTCAACGCCAGCCTCGGCGCGTTCCTGTTCAATGGCGATCAACCGTTCTGCCAAGGTCTCCTGCTGGTGCGAGGCCGCCAGTTCCTGGTTCACAGCATCCAGTTCGATGTAGGCGATGGAGGCATCCAGCGTCACCTGTTCGCGGGCATCCTTGAGCCCCAACGTTGCGGCCTGCACACCGGCTCGCGCCGCGTGGATGTATTGTATCTGGGGAAAGCTGAAGACCAGCGACTGCAACGATGCGGATGCGATCGAGGGCGGAGTGCCGGTAAAGCCGATGGAGGGCGCAGCAGGAAGCCCCGAGCCGAGCATCATGCCCGGTATAAAGACATCCTTGGTCTGAGACAGCGCGGCCTGGGCCTTTTGCACATCGGATTCAGCCAGCTTGACGGTGCTCGAGTTGCGCTGGGCCAGGTCAACGACAGTTGCCAGCGAGACCTGGGCCAGCGCCTGGGCGGGCAACGCTGCAAGCGCCATTCCGATGAGAATGGGCGCCCAGGGACGGCGCGTATTGTGAGCGACCTTCACGTTGACTTTTCCCGTCAATGTTTTGTTTCCTGAAGCCTGGAATCCTGAGCGGGTCTGTACTCATGAGCCAGGGAGAGCGCCAATGCCCGTTCCCGATTAGCGGCCGCGGTGTCGCCGAGTTGCTGCTTGAGCCTTGCCAGCCGGGTATGCGCTACAAATGCCGGCGCATCCTCGCTCTTTGCTGAACCGGCCAGATACTCTTCAAGCATTTTGGCTGCCAGCGCCGGGTCCCGGCGAGTCCTGGTCAGCACCGATGCTCCATCATAAAGCGCAACCCCTGCGCACTTGTCCCTTTCCGCCGCATTGACGGCGCTATGAACCGCCGACTCCATCTCTGTCCATCGCTCGCGCTGGCGATAGAAGTTGGCCAGTGTTACCCACTGGTAGGCGGGATGAGCGCCTACCGAGACAGCCTGTTTGTACTCCCGCTCGGCTGTGCCAAAGTCTTTTTGCGAGACGGCAATGCGGCCTCGCAACTCGTGCGCGCGCGCCGCATCCAGCTTATCCAGGCGCACGGCGACTTCTTCGGCCTTGCTCGCGCCTCCGCCCAAGATGCCTGGAGCCGAAAAGTAGAACTCGCCAAGGTCGGACAACGCCTCAACATTGCGCGGATTCAGCCGTACCGCTTCTTCAAACTCAGAACGCACCCTTTTGGCCAGGGAATATGCGCTCAGAAAACTAGCGCGGTTGGCTCTCTCGCCCAATGCACGTCCCAGCCACAGGCGATAGGCTGAGTTCTGCCCGTCGAGGCGAACTGCTCGTTCGCACTTGGCCGCAGCCTCATCCCACTGTTGGAGCGTGAACCGCACACGGCATTCGAGGTTCTGCGCCTCGGCCATGCCTGAGCCGGACTGGGGAAGAGAGTAGAGCAGAGCAAGCGCTTTGTCTGCCTCGCCGGCCTGCAGGGCCGCGTTGACCTGAACCAGCAATTCTCTGGGGGGCTGCGCGGACGCAGAGACGGCCGCGGCCAGCATCCCAGCCCGGAGAACTCCCGCAGCGGCGAAGAACAGCCTCACCGCACAACCTTGATCGGGATGCCCTCCTGCAAGGGCTGTCCATTGGCTGTGCCGGTGGCCACCCAATCCCCCTGATTGAGTCCGGAGAGTACCGATACCTGGGTCAGGTTGATGGTTCCGGTAGTGACGGGTGTGCGGACCAGCCCACGGTTCACAACCCTGTAGACGAAAGGGTTGCCGTTCTCAGAGTGCAGCGCCTCGCGGGGGATGCTCAGGGTGTTCGGCTCGCTGGAGGTGGTCACGGTCACGGTCACGTTGGTGTTGGGCAACAAGCCGCCGTCCCTATCGTCGATCTCGACGAGTACCTCGCCAACATTGCGCGTACCGTACGTAATCACCGTTACCGGCGTGCGAATAATATGCCCGCCCCACAGGCGGCCCGGCTTGGCGTCCCATTTGATTTGAATCTTCTGCCCGACGGCAAGCCGTCCGATCTCCGGCTCGTCGAAATAGGCGCGAACGCGTTCATGGCTCAGGTCAGCCAACTGGAGCAATAGCTTGCCCTCTTCAGCAAACTCCGTGCGCCCGGCACTCAGGCTATAGACCGTTCCGGTTACTGGGGCATGAATGGATGCCTGCTCCACAACCTGACGCGCCGCCGCCAGACTGGCTTCGGCATCGGCAAGCGTTGCTTGCGCCCGCTTGACCTCTGCCGGCGAGTAACGGCTGTGCGCGCTCTCCTCGGATGCGTGCAGGCTGGCTTCGGCCGATTCAAGCCGTTGCCGGGCCGCGGCCACCTCGCCGGGCGAGGCCGCCCCGGTGGAGTTCAGCTTGACGAGCGCATCCAGATCGCGACGAGCCTGATCGCGCTCCAGCCGTCCCCGGGCCACATCGCCTGCGGCCATCTGTCGTTCTTGCTGGGTTCCGTTATGGGTGGCCGCTTCCACAGCAGCCTCAGCTGCCTTTACGCCGCTTTCAGCGCTGGCCAACCGAGCACGCGCCTGCACGTCGTCGAGCACCACCAGGAGCTTTCCGGCCGGCACCAGGTCGCCCGGCTGCACGTAGACCGCTTTGACTGTGGTCGAAAGGGGGCTGTGAAACTCGTAGTTCACCACCGGCTCCACGCGGCCGTTGGTGCTTACCGTGTTCACCAGCTCCTGATGGCTCACCTGCGCTTCACGCACTGGTAGGCGGTCGCGCACGAGAGACCGCGCGGCGAAGAAAATGATGATGACAAGGACAGGCGTGCTTCGCCAAAACCAGAGTCGGGCCGAATGCTTTTTCTTTTCTTCCATGCACCTAACCAGTGTCAGTATATAGGAGATAAGAACATGGCCAGGGGAAAGCGGGAAAAAAGCGGCACGCCGGTCAGAACCGGCAAACGGCCTCCGGACTCGTACAATATCGACATGGCACAGGAACCACGCTATACCGACGACCACGCCAAGGCCGGCCTTGACTTTGCTTTTCCGGCCATCGAGACTTGGCAAAATCAGTTTCCCGGCTACGAAATCTCGATCGACGACCCGGAACTGACCTCAGTTTGCCCCAAAACAGGGTTGCCGGACTTCGGGGTGCTGACCATCCGCTATATGCCCCGCGACCGCTGCCTAGAGTTGAAATCGCTGAAGGAATACCTCTTCAGCTACCGCAACCTGGGCATCTTCCAGGAAAACATTGTTAACCGCGTGCTGGAGGATGTGGTGAGAGCCTGCGACCCGGTCTGGGCCGTGGTGCGCGGCGTGTTTCGGCCCCGCGGTGGCATCGGTACCACGGTGGAGGCGCGCTGGCCCCGGCCGGCAGCATAATCGATTCGTCGAGTAGCAACGCTCGTTGCCAATTGGTTCCGATTCCAGGTTTACTACACCTTCGCTTCTGGCCACGGATCTCTGAGCAGCGAGCATAGCCCCAAATCATTGCCGTAGCGCTGGATCTCGACCTCCGCCAAGTGGACGGGGTTCGCCAAGTCGTGAAATGCCGGTACGGCATCCGAACCCATGATCTGCGGAGAGACGAAGAGGTGAATACGGTCTACCAGCCCGGCGGAGAGTAGAGCCGTATTCAGTCGCGTACCGGTTTCGGTCATCAGGGTCAGGATGCCTTCCTCGCCCAGTTTGACCAAGACACTGCTCAGCGGGACGTGGCCCGATTCGGCGGGCAATACCTCGACGCGCATGCCGCGTTGCCGGAGCTGGCTGGCGCGGGCTTCATCCTTTGAAACTGTAAAGACGACCAGATCGTTCTGGGCCGTGGCCACCAACTTCGAGTCCAGCGGCATGCGCAGTGCCGAATCCAGCACTACGCGCAGGAGGGGACGGCGGCGGCGCAGTCCGCTGCGGTCGGTGAGCAGTGGGTCGTCAGCCAGCACCGTATCGATGCCGGTGAGCACGGCGTCGGCCTGCCAGCGGAGGGTCTGCACGGCCAGACGCGCAGCCTCGCCGGTGATCCAGTAAGGCTCGCGGAGCGCCTGCTGGCCGGCGGGCGGAGCGATGCGGCCGTCCAGGGTCATGGCTACCTTCATCAGCACCAGCGGGTGCCGGTGCCGGCTCCATCGGGCAAAGCCCTCGTTGAGGCGGCGCGCCTCGGCCTGACAGACACCCACGGATGTTTGCAGGCCCGCTACACGCAACGCCTCCATTCCGTGGCCGGTCACGACGGGGTTGGGATCGGCAGTGGCGGCGACGACACGGCCCAGGCCCGCGGCGATGAGAGCTTCAGTACAAGGGCCGGTGCGGCCGGTGTGGTTGCAGGGCTCCAGCGTGACGTAGGCCGTGCCGCCGCGAAGCCGGTCGCCAGCTTGGTGCCCAGCTTCCTTGAGCGCGATAACCTCTGCATGGTCCAGCAGGTCATACTCATGCCAGCCTTCGCCAACCACATCTCCGGCGCGGTCCAGAATCACGCAGCCCACGGCAGGGTTGGGCGAACTGACGGCGATGCCGCGGCGGGCCAACTCAAGGGCCCGATGCATCCAGTAACGGTCTTGATCCAAAGCGTTCATGGTTAATCCAACAGCGAATCTACAAAGTCGGCGGGCGAAAATTCCAGTAGGTCGCCCATCTGCTCGCCTACACCAACAAAGCGAACCGGAAGAGTGAGTTCGCGGGCGATGGCCACTGCAATGCCGCCCTTGGCAGTTCCGTCCAGCTTGGTGAGCACGATGCCGGTGACCCCGGCGGCCTGGGTGAAGAGCCGTGCTTGCTGCAAGCCATTCTGCCCGGTTGTGGCGTCCATGACCAGCAGCACCTCATGGGGCGCGCCGGGAATCAGGCGCGCAGCGGTGCGGCGCATCTTGTTTAGCTCATCCATGAGGCCGGTCTTGGTGTGCAGGCGGCCTGCAGTGTCCACATATAGGTCGTCGATCTTGCGCGCCTTGGCTGCGGTGATGGCGTCGTAAAGCACGGCCGCCGGGTCGCCGCCCGGCCGGGTCTTGATCATCTCCACGCCCGAGCGGGAGGCCCAGATCTCCAGTTGTTCGATTCCCGCGGCCCGAAAAGTATCCGCCGCGCACAGGAGAACCGAGTTGCCTTGCGACCGGCTCCAGGCGGCCAGTTTGCCGCTGGTGGTGGTTTTACCGGTGCCGTTCACACCCACTAGAAAGGTGACTTTGGGAGGGACATCGGAGGTAGGAACGGGGCACTGCGGGCCCTCAAGAATAGCGCGTAACTGGTCTTTGAGCAGGGCGCGCAACTCCTCGCCGCCCTCAATGGCCTGATGGCGTGCTCGGTCGCGCAGGGCGGCCAGTATGTCAGTGGTAGTCTGCGCCCCCAGATCACTGGTAAGAAGAGCCGTTTCAAGGTTTTCGAGGGTTTGCTCGTCTACCGTTCGGGTGAGGGCGACGAGGTCTTCGATTTTGGACGACAGGGACTCGCGTGTGCGCGAGACGGCTTGCTTCATGCGGCCAAAAAGGCCGGTTCCCGGCGCGGAGGCCGCAGTTGCAGGGGGGTCTGTTTTGGCGCCAAAGAGCTTCATCGTCAGGTGATCCAGATTCAAGTCTAGAGCATCGGGACCATCGGACGGCGAGGCGGATAGACTGGTTGCATGGCTGAAACTGTCAAGAGGATCGGCATTCATCTGGGTACGGTGGGCGGGGCTTCGAACGCCGTCGAGCTGGCGCGGGAGATCGGCGCCAATACCTTGCAGATTTTCTCGTCGAGCCCGCGCATGTGGCGCGCAACGAAGGTGGACCCCAAGCAGGCCGTCCGTATGCGCGAACTGCGGGCGGAGTACGACGTGGGCCCGCTGGTAATTCACACCAGCTACCTGGTCAACGTGTGCAGCCAGACGGACGAGATTCGTGAGAAGAGCGTCGCGGCCTTTCGCGGGGAGATTGAGCGGGCGCTCATCCTGGGAGCCGAGTACTTGGTGCTGCATCCCGGGTCATGGAAGGGACTGACGCGGGACGAGGGCCTCAAGCTGGCCGCGGATTCGATTACGCGCGCCATCGACGGCCTTCCATGGCAGGGAACCGGATTTCACATCCTCATCGAAAACACGGCCGGGGCTGAGTTCTCACTGGGCGGCAGCTTTGAGCAGGTAGCGGAACTGGTGGAGCGTCTGAGGGCGACCGCGCCGGTGGGCGTATGCCTCGACACCTGCCACACGCATGTGGCTGGCTACGACCTGGTGAGCGCCGAGGGCTACGAGGAGACGATTCGGCAGGCCGGCGCGACAGTGGGCTTCGACGCGGTGCGCATCTGGCACTGCAACGACGCCAAGGCCGCGCGCGGCTCCAAACTCGACCGGCACGAGCAGATCGGGAAGGGAACCATGGGCCTTGAGCCCTTCCGGCGGCTGCTCAACGACAAGCGTTTCGCCCACGCCGCCTTCATCGCCGAGACCCCGGTGGACGAGCCCGGCGACGAAGAGCGGAATGTGCGGGTGTTGAAGAGCCTGGTCGAGTAGCCGCAAGCCGATGCGCCGTCCCGTTTACACTTGAAGGGTGATGGCGGAAGAGAAAGAACAGCGTTACGACCCCGCGGCGATTGAACCCAAATGGCAGCAGCGGTGGGCTGCGGAGCCCGCGCTCTATGCGGCCGAGCCCGCGGACTGCGGCAAGCCCAAGTACTACGTGCTGGAGATGCTGCCCTATCCCAGCGGCCAGTTGCACATGGGCCACGTGCGCAACTACTCGATCGGCGACGCGTTGGCCCGGCACATGTGGATGCGAGGCTACAATGTGCTCCACCCCATGGGCTGGGACGCCTTCGGGCTGCCCGCCGAGAACGCCGCGCTCAAGAACAACACCCCTCCGCGGGAGTGGACGCTGGCCAACATCGCCGCCATGAAGCGGCAGATGGAGCGGCTGGGCCTAAGCTACGACTGGGCCACCGAAGTCACCACCTGCCTGCCCGAGTACTACCGCTGGAACCAGTGGTTCTTCCTGCGCATGTACGAGAAGGGGCTGGTAATCCGCAAGAAGAGCAAGGTGAACTGGTGCCCGGAGTGCGCCACGGTGCTGGCCAACGAGCAGGTGGTGGATGGCTGTTGCTGGCGGCACGAGTCCACGAAGGTGGACCAGCGCGACTTGGTGCAGTGGTTCTTCCGCATCACCGCCTACGCTCAGGAACTGCTCGACGGCCTGGACAAGCTCGAAGGCTGGCCAGAAAAAGTCCGCACCATGCAACGCAACTGGATCGGGCGCAGCGAAGGGACGGACGTTGATTTCTTCTTAGAAGAAATCCACGAGGGATCAGGGATCAGGGATCAGGGATCAGAAAAGACGCGCATTCGCGTCTTTACCACGCGCGTGGACACGATCTTTGGCGCGACCAGCGTGCAACTGGCGCCCCAGCACGCGCTGGTGGCCCAGTTCACCGCCGCCAATCCCGAGTTGAAGGCGCAAGTCGACGAGCTGCTAGATCAGCAGAAGGAGGCGCGCGAGGCCGGCAATCTGGGCGCGATCGAAAAGCACGGCGTGCCGACCGGGCGCTTCGCCATCAATCCCTACAGCGGCAAGCGTGTCCCCATCTGGGTGGCCAACTACATCCTGGCCGACTACGGCACCGGCGCCATCATGAGCGTTCCGGCGCACGACGAGCGGGACTTCGAGTTCGCGACGAAGTACGGCTTGCCCATCCTGCAGGTAATCAAGCCGACCGGAGCTTCAGCGGCTCAGGAAATGCCCTTCTGCTCCGAAGAAGGCGTGCTGGTGAATTCCGGCGAAGAATTCAACGGACTGAGTTGCGAGGAAGCGCAGAAGCGCCTCCAGGAGACTGCCGCGGCCAAAGGCTTCGGCGAGGCTACCGTCACCTTCCGCCTCAAGGACTGGGGCGTAAGCCGGCAGCGCTACTGGGGCACGCCGATTCCGATGATTCATTGCGAGCGCGATGGCCTCGTTCAGGTACCGGACGGCCAGTTGCCGGTGGTGTTGCCCGCGCAGATCGAGATCACGCAGCAGGGCGGCTCGCCCCTGGGCCGCGTGCCGGAGTTTGTGAACACCACCTGCCCCAAGTGCGGCGGTCCGGCCAAGCGCGAGACCGACACCATGGATACGTTTGTCGACTCAAGCTGGTACTTCTACCGCTATACCGACGCGAAGAACGCGAATGCGCCCTTCGATCCGAAGACGGCGCGGTACTGGTTCCCCATTGACCAGTACATCGGTGGGGTGGAGCACGCGATTCTGCACCTGATTTACTCGCGTTTCTGGACCAAGGTGATGCGCGACCTGGGGCTGATCGTGAACGACGAGCCGGCGCGGCGACTGTTCACGCAGGGCATGGTCATTAAGGATGGGGCGAAGATGTCCAAGTCCAAGGGCAACGTGATTTCGCCCGACGAGATGGTCGCCCGTTACGGCGCCGACTCGACGCGCATGTACGCCCTGTTTGCCGCTCCGCCGGATAGGGATCTGGACTGGCAGGAGGACGGCGTGGCGGGTGTGAGCCGCTTCCTGGCGCGCGTCTGGCGGCTGGTGGTGAAGTACGCGCCGCTGGCCCGGGCAGGACGCGCTGATTCCCACCCTTTCCGCAACGAGCGCGGAAAGGATGGGGCTCCCAACGGTTTGTCGTTGAAGCTGCTGCGCAAGCTGCATCAGACCATCGCCAAGATCACGCTGGACTTCGAGGGCCGCTGGCACTTCAACACCTGCGTGGCTGCCATCATGGAGTTTGTGAACGACTTCCAGGGCGCAGACGCGCAACTGGCTGCAAGCGAGGTCAGTGCACCGGTGATGCTGGAGCTGCTGCGTTCACTGGTGCTGTTGCTGGCTCCGTTTGCGCCTTATCTGGCGGCGGAGCTGTGGGAGGAGTTGGGCGAGGAAGACGCAATTCTACGCGCGCCCTGGCCCCAGAGCGACACCGAACTGGCCAAGGAAGACGAACTGGAGATTCCAGTGCAGATCAATGGCAAGCTGATCACGGTGGTGCGGGTGGCCGCCGATGCCGATTCCAAGGCCATCGAGGCGGCAGCTTTGGCTGATGAAAAGGTGCAGTCGAGGGCGTCAGGAAGATCCGTAGCCAAGGTGATCGTCGTTCCGGGCAAGCTGGTCAATTTGGTGGTGAAGTAACATGGCTGCTCCCTTGCGGGGGACCCAGTCGCTGGTGGGTCAGATGGGCTGGGTCTTCGCGCGGCCCTCGCTCACGCTGATCGAGGTGGCCTGGCGCTGGTTATTCGGGGCGCCATTCCTGATTGTCTGCTGGGAGCAAATCCAGCGGGTTCTTACTGCGCTACCGCTGGAGTCCGCGGGCCTCGCCGGCTTTGATTCGCAGAATCCCTGGGTGGCCGCGGTGCAGCTCAGCGATGCGTGGATACTCTATCAACCGTACGTTATGGCCGTGCTCCGCTGGCTTCTGCCAGTGTCCGCGGTGGCTTGGGTGGTGGTCTCGGGAGTGGGCCGCAGCCTGGTTCTGAGACGCATGGAACCCCGGCTGCCTTTCCGGTTTATCAAAATGATCGCTTTGCAGGCGGCCTGGCTGGCGGCGCTGGGAGCAACCTGCTGGGGCTGGTTCCGTTCCATCGAGTGGGTTGCGGCCACGCACATCACAATCACCGGCGAGCCGGATTTAATTGGCTACTCGATGGGGGTGATCTTTCTCTCGCTGGGGTTTTTCACGGCATGGGCGCTGCTCAGTTGGGCGTTCTCCATCGCTCCTCTGCTGATGCTGATGGAAGGGCGTACCGCGCTATCCTCCCTGGGACAAAGTCTCCGGCTGGGAAAGGCCTTCAGCGGTAAGCTGGCGGAGATTAATCTCGTGATGGGCATCGTGAAGCTGGCACTGATGGTGCTGGCGATGGTGCTATCGGCAGCGCCGCTGCCATTCAGCGACCAGTTGGGGCCGGATGCGTTGCATCTCCTGTGGGTTGCCGCGACGGTCTTCTTTTTTGTGGCCAGTGACTACTTTCACGTGGTCAGGCTGAAGGGATTTATGGAGTTCTGGCGGATGTATCGGGGCGAGCCTGCCAGCGAACCGGCGAGATATTGACCAGGCCACAAAGATGGAACCACAATTGAACCGAGATTGCAGCGAGCTGACTCAGGGGTGAGGAATCTCCAGCGCGCCGGTCAGGCTGGCTACCCGCTCCACATGGTGGTTGCGGCACCAGGATTCTAGGCCGCGCGCCAGCCGCTCGGTTGCCCGGGGATCAGCGTAGCTGGCTGTGCCAACCTGGACGGCGGTGGCGCCGGCCAGCAGGTATTCGACGGCATCTTCCGGAGTGAGGATGCCGCCCATGCCTAGAATGGGGATTTTAATTGCGCGCGCGACCTCATAGACCATACGCAGGGCGATGGGCTTGATGGCTGGGCCGGAGAGTCCCCCGGTCACGTTGCTCAGGCGCGGCTTGCGGGTCTCCGCATCGATGGATATGGCCAGGAAGGTGTTTGTCAGGCTCAGCGCATCCGCACCGGCGTCGGCGGCGATCCTGGCCATGTTGACGATGGAGGTCACATTGGGCGAAAGCTTGACGATGAGCGGTCGCTGGGAGGCGGACTTGGCCCGGCTCACCAGGTATTCGAGCGAGCCTGGATCGGTGCCGAAGGCCATGCCGCCGGCTTGGATATTAGGACAAGAGACGTTCAGCTCATAGGCCGCGATGCCCTCGGCCATGTTGAGCCGTTGGAGGATCTCAAGGTACTCGCCCACCGTGTGGCCGAAGACGTTGACGATGACCTTGCAGCGAGGATAGCTCAGTAGCGGCGGGAGCTTGCGGTTGATGAATTCGTCGACGCCCACGTTCTGGAGGCCGATGGCGTTCAACATGCCGGCCGCTGTCTGCACAATGCGTGGCGGCGCGTGTCCGGTCATCGGTTCCAGCGAGATGCCCTTGGTGACGAATCCTCCGATACGCTCCAGCGAAACAATCTCTTCGAACTCGATGCCGTAGCCGAAGGTGCCGCTGGCGGCGATGACCGGGTTGACCAGTTCAATGCCCGCCAACTGGACTTTCATTTCGGGTTTCACGCGGCAATCATCCTTATTGTCAGTTTTCAGTTGTCATCAGCCAGTTGTCAGTTGCAGCGCCGCCGGTGTTGTAGGTGCGACCTAGCCATTCCGGTTTATTGTGTGACGGCCTGTTTGATGGGCTTAATCGCTTCGGTCAGCACGCGGCCCACTGCCGCCGACGGCTGATTGATGCCGACAAGCGAGGCCAGCGTGGCCGCCAGATCGACAGGGGCCACACGCCCATGATACTCGCCGGGCCGGAACGGAGCGCCGTAAAAGGCCAGCGGCACATGACGGTCATAGGACCATGGAGTAAAGTGCGTGGTTACCGTCGAGCCGTGGAAGTCTTCCATCTGATAGGCGCCCAGCACCAGCATCACAAACCAATTGCCGTGTTCGGTGTAGCTGTGGGCCAGGAGATGCCCCCACTCTGAAGGTGGCAACTGGCCATGGGCCAGTTCGAGCCGCGTGTACACTGCCGCTACTTGCGGCACGGGCGGAAGGCGATGCTGTGCGGGCAGATGAGCGTCCGGTTGCGGGGTCTGATCGGCTACGGCCTGGGGCAGAAGCGAGGCCACGATGTCTTCGGCTGCCTTTTCGTCCACTTCGGCCTTCTCGAAGGCGCGACGGTCAAGGACTATATATGGCAGGTCGGGACCGGGCATCAGATAGCTCACTTGTTTGCCGGGTGTGTATCGCTCATTCAGTTTTGCATTCAGGCTGGCGTAAACCGTTCGCGTATTGACGACGCCCGAGTGAATACCCAGTTTGGCTGCTTCGCGAGGAACTGGCGCAGTGCCATGATCGGCCGTGAGCGCCAGCCAAACGTTTTGAAGGCCAATAGATTGATCGAGCCACGATACAAAGCCGTTCAGATCGCGGTCCAGGCTATGAATCATCCGCTCCTCGGAGTCCGAGTCGGGTCCGTTTTGATGGCCCTGAATATCGTTGGCGGAAAGCGAAACCACCACCAGATCGGTGACGCCGTTCCGGCCGAGCTTTTCGCCGGTGATCAATGCCTGGGCAAAGTCCAGCTCGTAGCTGTTGGCTGTGGGTGTTATTCCTACCTCATCGTAGAAGCTCTTTTTAATCTTCACTCCCGCTTTGCCGGCAGCCTTGGTGGGGCCGCTCTTGTTGAACTCATGCGCCCACAAGGGCAAGTGCTCCATGTAATAAGTCGAGGTGGTGAACTGGCCGCTAACATGGTCGATCCAGAAGGCGCCGTTTGCCGCCTGGCCGGCGGGCAGAATGGCGGCGCGGTCCTTGAGCGAGATGCCGAACACGCGAGACCTGCCCTGGGTGGCCAGCCTGAGCTCATCGCCCAAGGTGGTTGCCCGCAGATTGCGCGGCGAGGCGGCCTTATTGTCGGGGTCCGATAAGGAGGCTGCGGGCAGATCGACCAGTTGATACCGCTCGTCCTCCACTGAGGTTACTTTTTTCTCGAAGGAGCGGGAGGCATCCCACCATTCGTTGGTCTCAATGCCGTGACCGTCGGTGTAGGCGCCGGTCCCTATGGTCGCGTGGCCGGGAGCAGTCTTGGTGTTGGCATAGTCGTAGTAGCAATCCGTGAACCAAGCGCCCTCTTCGGTGAAGAGGCGGAAGCCGCGTCCCTTGAACTCGGCTCGGTCGCGGTTCAGGTAGTCGCCGCGGAATTGGTCGATGACCACGATGACAATCAGTTTTGGGCGACCCGCATACGCCTGGGCCGTCGCCGGGGCCGGCAGAAGGGTGGCGAGAAGGAGAACGGCGAAGGAAGCAACAATAGCGCGGAGAATACGAGGCAGCGGTTGCATAGATTAAGTTTAACCAATGGATGGTTACATTTTGTTCTGCGTGCTGTTATTGCGGACTTGCCGGGGTTTATCCGTCCCCAAAAAACAGCAGGCGGCCCCATGGAGGCCGCCCGTTGAGTTATAGATTGGCGCCGGCTATGCGGTTACCGGTTCGGCGGCGTTGACCTTGACCGGGGTGAGCCAGCCGAAGCGGTCGGGTTTGAGGCCGTTGGCGATGCCGTAGAACTCGTCGCCGATCTTTTTTGTAATTTCACCTGTTTTTCCGTCGCCGATGAGAATGCGGTCAATGGAGCGGATGGGGGAGACCTCGGCGGCGGTGCCGGTGAAGAAGACCTCGTCGGCGATATAGAGCAGCTCGCGGGGAAGTGACTGCTCAATAACCGGCAGCCCCAGGTGGCGTGCGATGGTGAGTACGCTGTCGCGGGTGATGCCGGAGAGCGTGGAGTTGGAGAGCGGCGGGGTATAGAGGACGCCGTTGCGGACGATGAAGATGTTCTCGCCGGAGCCTTCGCTGACTAGGCCGTTGACGTCGAGTCCGATGCCCTCTTGGTAGCCGTTGATCTCGGCCTCCATGTGGATGAGCTGCGAATTCATATAGTTGCCGCCTGCTTTGGCGAGCGCGGGCATGGTATTCGGAGCTAGCCGGTTCCAACTGGAGATGCACACGTCTGTTCCGCCGTGACCAGCCAGATACTTGCCCCATGGGAAGTTGGCAATGTAGACCTCGATGGGCGAGCCAGCGGGGCTGACGCCGATTTCACCGTAGCCGCGCAGCGCGATAGGCCGGATGTAGCACGGCGTTACGCCATTGACTTCAATCACATCCACTACGCCGGAGCAGAGCTCTTCCAGCGTGAAGGGCAGCTCCATGCGGTAGATCTTGGCCGAGTCGAGCAGGCGTTGCATATGTTCGGGGAGCCTGAAGACGGCCGAGCCCTGGGGCTGCCCATAGCAGCGGATTCCCTCAAAAACGCTTGAGCCGTAATGGATTACGTGGCTCATAACGTGGATGGTTGCTTGTTCCCAGGGTATGAGTTTGCCGTTGTGCCAGATCTTGGAGGTTTGTTGGATAGGCATGGGGGTCGAAATCCTCCTTCGATCGCGCCGAGCGCGAATACTGAACAGGGTACCGCGTACCGGGTCAGCGTGTCACGGCAGGGCATGCGATGGCAAGCGCTCCGGTTCCCTCACTGGCACTCCCTGGGGCCTGGAGCGGGACGGGGGGCTCGAAAGTGACTATAATCACAATTTGGAGCGCATAAAACCGCGTTTATCAGATTTCATTGGAAGGGAATCCCGCCAAATGGCGACAGGAGACCTTGCCCTGGGTGAAGATCAGGGCGCACTCGGCGCGCTCAAGCGTGCAGCAAACGACTTCAGCATCAATGTATCGACGGTAAACGGCTCCGGCTCTCAATCGGCCAACAGTGTGCTGCTGAAGAGCATCTTTGGAATGGGCGTTCCCGTCAGCGGAAAGAACCTCTTCCCCTCGAACATCGCCGGACTTCCCACTTGGTACACCATCCGCGCCAGCAAGGACGGGTATGTAGCCCGCAAGCGCAACCCCGAGATTCTGGTGGCGCTGAACCCCGACACGGCGCGGGAAGATGCACTGGCGCTTCCTCCGGGGGGCGTGGCCATCTACGAAGAGAATCTGGACCTCAGGCAGTATAGGGACGACGTGGTTTTCTACCCAGTGCCGTTCGACAAGATTACGACGGCCATCTGCCCCGAGGCCAAGCTGCGCAAGCTGGTCCGGAACATGGTCTACGTGGGCGTAGTCTCTCAGTTGCTTGAGATCGATATTGGGGTTGTGGAGAGCGGGCTGCGCAAGCAGTTTGCCAAGAAGCAGAAGGTATTCGATCTGAATTGGGGCGCCGTGAAGGCGGGATTCGACTATGCCGCGGAGCACTTCACCAAGCAGGATCCGTTTGTCATCGAGAGGATGAACAAAACGGCGGGCAAGATCGTCATCGACGGCAACGCGGCCTTCGGCATGGGCGCGGTCTTTGCGGGGGTGACGGTGGTGGCATGGTATCCGATTACGCCTTCAACCTCGGTGGTTGAGGCGACGACCGATCTGCTGAAGAAATTCCGCGTGACACCCGAGGGCAAGGCGACCTTTGCTGTGGTGCAGGCCGAGGACGAACTGGCGGCCATCGGCATGGTGCTGGGCGCTGGTTGGGCCGGCGCACGTTCGATGACGGCGACCTCCGGACCGGGCATCTCGCTAATGGCGGAGTTTGCAGGACTGGGTTATTACGCCGAAATTCCCGGCGTCATCTTCGATGTGCAACGGACCGGGCCATCCACGGGCATGCCCACGCGCACCGCTCAGTCCGATCTGCTGAGCGTGGCGTTCCTTTCCCACGGAGACACCAAGCATGTGATTCTGCTGCCGGGCTCGGTTAAGGAGTGCTTTGAGCTTTCCGGCGCGGCCTTCGACCTGGCCGAGCGCTTGCAGACGCCGGTCTTTGTGCTCACCGATCTCGATCTGGGCATGAACAACTGGATGTCAGAGCCATTCGAGTATCCCAACAAGCCGCTGGATCGCGGCAAGGTGCTGACCAAGGAAGATCTCGACCGGCTAGGCGGATTCGCGCGTTACCGCGACGTGGACGGCGACGCCATCGGATGGCGGACGCTGCCGGGGACGAATCACCCCAAGGCCGGCTATTTCACGCGCGGCACGGGACACAACGACGCAGCTATCTATAGCGAGAAGCCGGACGATTACGTTGCGGGGATGGAGCGGCTTGCACGCAAGTTCGAGAGTGCGCGCAGACTGGTTCCGGCGCCTGTGACGGTGAAGGACGGGAGTTCAACGATCGGGTTTCTGGCCTTCGGTACGACGGATTTTGCGTTGCGCGAGAGCCTGGACCAGATCGAGAAGGAGTACGGGCGGAAGGCGGACTACATGCGCATCCGCGCCTATCCGTTTACGCACGAGATTCACGAGTTTGTGGCCTCGCACGAGCGCGTTTACGTGGTGGAACAGAACCGCGACGCGCAGTTGGCCAGCCTGCTCAAGCTGGACCTACCCGCTGATCAGGTGGTGAAGCTGCGCAGCATTCTCCACTACAATGGATTGCCGCTGGACGCTCGCACTATCACCGAAGAGTTCTCGGCCAAGGAGGGTCTCTGATGGCCACCGCAACCCCAGTCCCCAAATTGAACCACATCGGCCTTCCGGTTCTTGAATATCGCGGCGGCAAATCCACGCTGTGCGCCGGCTGCGGCCACAACGCCATCTCAGAACGCATCATCGACGCCATGTGGGAGATGGGCGTGGAGCCGGAGCGGGTGATGAAGATGAGCGGCATCGGCTGCTCGTCCAAGAGCCCGGCCTACTTCATGACGCGCTCGCACAGCTTCAACGGGGTGCACGGGCGCATGCCGTCAGTGGCGACCGGGGCGATTCTGGCCAACCACACCATGACCACCATCGGCGTCTCCGGAGACGGCGATACGGCTTCCATCGGCATGGGGCAGTTTGTGCATTTGCTGCGCAGAAACCTGCCCATGATCTACATCATCGAGAACAACGGCGTGTACGGGTTGACCAAGGGGCAGTTTTCTGCCACTGCGGATCTGGGTTCAAGGCTCAAGACCGGGGTCATCAACGACCTGCCGGCGATCGACACCTGCGCGCTTGCCATTCAGCTGGGCGCCACCTTTGTGGGTCGCTCGTTCTCCGGCGACAAGAAGCAGTTGCTTTCGATGTTGAAGGCGGCCATCGCGCACAAGGGAACGGTATTGCTCGACGTGATCAGCCCCTGCGTGACCTTCAACGACCATGAGGGATCGACCAAGAGCTACAAATTCATGCAGGACAACGACGAGCCAATCAACGAGGTGGATTTCGTGGCCAGCTTCGATGAGATCGAGGTGGACTACGACTCGGGCGAGATCTACGAAGTGGAGATGCACGACGGATCGAACCTGAGGCTGCGCAAGCTACTGGAGGATTACGACCCCACCGACAAGGCCAACGCAGTGCGCACACTGATGGAGGCGCACGATAACGATGAGATTCTCACCGGCATTTTTTACATCAACACCGAACAGCCGACGTTCATAGACCTACTCAATGTGGTTGAAGAGCCGCTCTCCACGCTGCCGGAAGCGCTGACCCGGCCTCCAAAGACGGCGCTGGAGGGGCTGATGGCGAGCCTCTCGTAGTCAACCAATCAATCGAAGCAACGAGAAAAGCCCCGCGGAATGCGGGGCTTTTCTCGTTCATGTGCGAATGGAGCTTACACGATTCAGTGCGTGAAGGATTTTCCCAAGAAAAAGCCGAGAATGAGCCCCATCATCGTGCATGAAGATCCGGATACCGCGAGCAGGGACAGCGCACCCGGCAAATGTTGCTCGGCGAGTGGAGGAGTCTCGCTAGGTTGGGCGGGGAGGAGCCGGTACGCCGAACGATACTGAATCCACAGCAGAAAACAGAATAAACAGACATTTACGAAACAGATCGCGTCGATCAAAACATCGAATCGTGCCGGATGTGCTTTGAGAAACATACAGAGAGAGGCCAGAATCACCAATCCGTTGAAAAAAAGCAGAAAAACGCGGGTCTGGATATTGGTTTTCGTAACCCATTGCGGTTGAGAAGAGGGCTGCATATCTGTTCGCTCCTTTTGGAATGGAATTATAGATGGCTGCCTTCTTCCGCCGTCAGCGAAAAACAAGAAAGCCCCGCTAGGAGCGGGGCTTTTTCATGCGCGAATGCAGGCTGAGGTGGTCTATCTGGCCGAAATCCGTACGCCCAGGCCGTTGAGCTTGGCGCGGGCCTGGGCGGCTTCGGGGGTCTGCGGATGGCGCTGGACGAGCAGGCGCAACTCATGAATGCCCGCTTCTCTTTTATTGATCTGCAAGAGCGCCAGGCCCTTGCGGAGTTGCGCGGCGGGGGCTTTGGGGTTGCCGCTGAAGCCCTCCAGCACGGCGTTGTAGGACTTGATTGCGTCGGTGTAATTCTGCTGCCGGTAGGCGATCTCACCCAGATAGAACTGGGCGGTGCCGGCCAGGTCGTCTAGAGGATAGTAGCGCAGCACGTCCTGGAACTCACCGGCGGCGACGTCGTACCGGGCGGCGTTGTAGTCGCGCACGCCGGCCTGGAAGGTTATCTGGAGCGGCGGTATCTGGTTGGTTGCCGGAGCTCCGCCGGGCAGACCGGCCACGGGAGAGGCCAGGACACCGGCCGGTACAGCGCCAGTGGTCGCAACACCCGCAGGCGGGCTCTGAATGTTCTGCAACTGGGACTGCAGCTCCTGCACCGATTTATCCAGTTTGGCAATGCGGGACTTGAGCTCGTCGACGGAGTCGTTCAGCGACTGCACCTGGCCTGAGACGGCGTCCAGCTTGCCGTTGCCGGACTCGCTCTGCGCGTTGATCTTCTGCTGCAGGGCGTTGACCGTCGCGGTCATCTGGTTGGAGTTATCCGCTGCCTGTTCCACCAGGTGCTGCAGGACGCCGAAGCGGCCGTCCAGAGTGGACTGGAGCCGTTGCACCATGTCCAGTAGTTGCTGCACTTGGGTTTGCAGCTCAATGATCTCCTTCGAGGCTGCACGTGCGGGCATGGGCGCGGAGGCGAGAAGCATTGCAAAGAGTGCCGCGGCGAGGAGACGATTGCGAAGTTTGTTTGCGTTCAGCATATTTCACCAATGAAAACAGGGATCAGGGGTCAGATTCGATTAACCGGCTGCCGTGGTATCCCAGGTCCCAAAAGCGGGACCTGGGGCACCGGGAATTCGGTATTACTGCAACGGTTCTATCGGTCTAATGTGAATCCGGCGCGGCGGTTCTGCTGCCAGCATTCCTCGGTCGACACGGAGCAGAAGGGTTTTTCTTTTCCGTAGCTGATGATGCGGATGCGGCCGGTCGCCACTCCAACTGCAACCAGAGCATTTCTGGCGGCGTCGGCGCGGTTCTGGCCCAGCGCCAGGTTGTACTCGTTGGAACCGCGCTCGTCGCAATAGCCGCCAATGACCACCTTCACCTCCGGATGGCTCACCAGGTAGGCGGCATCGCGCGCGAGAGCAGCCCGGGCGTCGCTGCGGATGTCATAGGTGTCGTAGTCGAAGAGGACATCCTGGATATTGGCCTTGAACTCTTGTTCGGCGCTCAGGGTGCTGACCGGCACGACGACGGTCGGCGGTGCAGTAACCGTCACGCGCGCGGAGGCCTCGGCCGAACCGCCTTCGCCACGCGCCACCAGGTGATAGCTGGTCGATACGGCTGGGGTGACGGCCCTGACGCCCGAGGCGGGCACCTCCCCGATGCCATCGATGGAGACACTAGTGGCGTCTGTGGTGCGCCAACTAAGCTGAACCTGGTCACCCGCCGAGACAATGGTTGGAGTAACGGTGATCTGCGCGGCAGGAGCAGGCGCTGTCACAGAGGGGGCGGCTTCGGCGGGAGGCAGAGGCTGCTTCTTCTTGCAACCTGCAACCGCGACCAGTGTTAAAAGCAGGACAACGGGAACCAGAATGCGAAACTTTCCGTTCACTGGAGTACTCCTTCTGTAGGATTAAACTCTCTTCAAAGCATCAATCGCATGAAATATTGCCAACGATTGAATGATAGTTCAAAAAAGCGGGTAGGGCTGACAGAGTGTGGGACGGCACGGATCTGAGGAACTGAAGCCGCATCCCATCGAAACAAGAGTTTTCCGCAACCTGTCGAGCCAATTCGCGCCTCACTTCCAGCTCCAGTTGGGCATGAAGTTGTTGCCCGAGTTGGTGAGCTGATGCTGCTCGGTGCCATCGGCCAGCATGGACCAGATCTGGGCGTGCCCGCCGATGGTCCTTTCGAAGACGATGTGGCGGCCGTCCGGGGCCCAGGAGGGGAAGTCGTTGCTGCCGGCTTCGTGAGTGAGCTGAAGCCAGCGCTTGCTGGCGATATCCATTACATAAATGTCCTGTCCGCCTGGCGCTCCGGGGCCGTACTTGCGATTCCAACTGAAAGTGAGGAACTGGCCGTTGGGCGACCAGGAGGGCGAGATGGCGTAGCCGCCGTCGGTCATGCGCTGGATGTTGGCGCCGTCCTGATCCATGGTGTAGATCTGCGGCAGCCCGGTGCGTCCGCTGACCCAGGCCAGTTGCGCATTTGTCCGCGGATTCCAAGTGGGTGAGACGTCAGGCCCGCGAAACGCGGTGAGCTTGCGCAGGTTGGCTCCGCTGGCATCGGCGATCCAGATTTCGGAGTCGCCCGAGCGAGAGGAGGAGAAGGCGATCTTCGATCCGTCGGCGGACCAGGCCGGGGAGAGATTGCTTCCGCCCACCGTACCGGCGGGAAAGCCGACGGTGCGGCCAAGATCGAGCGAGAACATACGGATGGACCATCCCTCGCTGCCCAGGGAGGCAAAGGCGATGCGCGAATTATCAGGCGAGATGCGCGGCGAGAGCGAGATGCTGCCCAGATGAGTGACTGGATGCTGATTCTGCCCGTCGTAGTCCATCGCCCAGATTTCTTTGGAGCCGGTGCGGGAGCTGACAAAGTAGATTTTGGTTTCGGCGATGCCGTTGATGCCGCCGCCCAAGCGGTAGATGATTTCATCCGCGAATCGGTGGGCCACGGCGCGCGCCATCTCCTGGCTGGCCGCTTCGTAGTACTGCTTGCCCAGCACCTGGGGGCTGACCGCGTTGCGGGTGTCGAAGAGCCAGCCGTAAACAACAATCCGGCCATTTGCGGCCGCAAGCGCGCCGAAGGCCACCATGGCGGCGTTGGCCGGGGCGGCGGACCACTGCGGCAGGCTGATCTCCTGAGGCGAGCCGGGCGTGGCTTGCGGAATCATGCTCTTGGAAACCAGGTCGAAGATGCCGGCGTTGGCCAGGTCGCTATAGAGGGTAGCGTCAAAGGCGGCCTTCAAAACCGGAGTCTGGGGATCGTCACCGACAGGCTTCAAGTCAGCGGCGGCGATGCGGATGCGGTCGGTGCCCAGGTTGGTGCCGGTGTGGACCCAGTCCTGGGCACTCAGTTGGGCGGTTGCAAGACAAAGCAGTAAAAATGCAAAAAAGCGATAAACCGGGGAATGAGCTTTCATGTGTCGATCGGTCCCTTCTCGCGTGAAGTAGGAAAGGTTCACGTCAACCGAAAAGCGCCAGGACTCAATAGGTACAATCATAGGTCACGTCGAGCCACTGATCGTTGGAGTCCCTTGGCAGGACTCCGAATGTTTCAACTCTCTGCGTGGCCCGGAGGCATGAGCGGTCCAAAGTCGGGCTGCCGCTGGCCGTGTTGATCTTGAAGTTAGACGGAACACCCTGACGATTGATGCGGAAGTAGATTTCCGCCGAAGCTCCTCTGGGCGTGCGCGGATCGACCTCGGCGCGGAACCAATTCTGATCGACCCCGCTCTTGATCTGGTTGACGTACCAGCCGAAGCGGGTGCCGAAGTCGCCGTTGCTGACGCTGACCGGCCCACTGGCGCCGCTCTGGGCCGTGGTGGCGCGGGGCATCGAGGAACCCGCCTGCTCGCCATACTTGGCACGGTTATCCGGCATGGGCTGGCGCTGCTGGTTTTTGGCAATTGTCTGCGGCTGCGGCTTCTTCTGCTTCCCGGTGATAGGGATGGCGGTTTCATCGACCGCCTGTTTGGTCTGTAGAGTAGGCTCAGCAGGAGCCTGGCTGGGAGTCTCGGTGGCCAGCACATTCTGGTTGGGCGGCTGGTCGGCGGGCAGGGGCAGGGCATTGCTAACCAGAGTTACCTGAATTGCTCCGCCTGGGCCCGAATTGCCCCACAGGATGTGATGGAAGAAGCCGTTGAGGATGCCGTAGAGCAGGAGAGAGCCGGCCAGGAGGCCATGGAGCACCAGAGAGCCAGCGGCGGGCGCAGCAAAGGGCTCCGGCGCCAGTTGACGCTCTAGTTGATCGCCACCCTCCAGCAGAGAGATCATGCGCCCCTAGTTTCCACCCGTCGTGGATGCCTTGGCCTCCAGCGGCTGGGTGACGATGGAGATGTTGGTGATGCCGGCCTGCTTCACCGCGTCCATTAGACTGGCGAATGCGCCAAAGGGAACCCGCTCGTCTGCGCGGAGATAAATGATCTGGTGGGCCGGATCGGCGCCTTTCTGGCGAAGCTTCTGGGCCAGCTCGTGGATGTTGACCGGTTGGTCATCGAGAAAAACCTGCTGATCGCGGTCGATGGTCAGCACCAGGCGTTGCTCGGTGATCTCCTTAACGGTGCGCGTTTTGGGCACGGCGACATCGATGCCGGACTGCAAGACCGGCGCGGTAATCATGAAGATGACTAGCAGCACCAGGACCACATCGACCAGCGGAGTGATGTTGATCTCCGCCAGTGAGGTCCGGGTCTGGCCGGTGCTACTTGTGAAGGCCACGGTCAACTCCCTGGGAGGGATCGCGAGGGATTTCAGCGCCTGGGGCGCGCTGGGGCATGGGCGGACGCACGGGCATCTCCTCAAGCGCGTTTAGCAACTCGCGGCAAAAATCGTCGGTAGCCGTGGCGAAGACCCTGATCCGGGCGGTGAACTGGTTGTAGGCGATGACAGCGGGCACGGCCACAAAGAGGCCGGCGGCGGTGGTGATGAGCGCCTCGGAGATGCCGGGCGCAACGGCTCTCAGCGTAGCCGCTCCGGCGGTGCCGAGGCCGTGAAAGGCGTCGATGATGCCCACCACGGTGCCGAAGAGACCGACAAATGGACTGGTGGCGGCGATGGTGGCCAGCCAGGTCATGCGGCGTTCCAGGCTGGTGACGGCTTCGCTGGCGGAGGTCTGCGCCGTGCGTTCCAGCGGGGCCAGGTTGCGCGGCGGGCCTGAGCCGCCCGTCTGCCGCTTGTAGGTTTCGTAAACATCCGCGAAGACCTGGGCCAGCGGGCTGAACTTATAGTCGCCGGTGAGCGCCGCGATCTCCTGTAGACGGGTGGCCTTGCGGAAGGCGCGGAGAAAGCGGCGACTCTCTTTGGCGGCCTTGCCGAAGGTGGAGATCTTGCCCAGGATCACTGCCCAGGAGTAGAGACTGGCCACAAGCAACAGCGCCAGCACGGCCATGGCCACCGGGCCGATGTTGTTGAGCAGTTCCCAGAGCGCGCCGGGACCCTGAGACAGGGACGGGCCCGCGCCACTGTCAGCCTGCAATATCAGGAGGAAGGCAACAGGTTGAATAGGCTTTCACCTCAATAACAACGGTATCAGACGCGATGGCCCCCTCCAAGTTATCGATGTGGTGCCCGGCAGGCCGACGGACCGGATAGGCCGGGGCGCGGAGCGGCGGGTTCATGCTATGCTGCGCTCGTATTCCTACGCTAGCTTTAGTGTGTAGGAGCCGGAGATAATCGGGAAAACGGACGCCAAATATGCTTGTCGAACTACGTGCTGAAAACTACGCCGTCATCGATCACGCCATCGCCGTTTTTGGTCCAGGGCTCAACCTGCTGACGGGCGAGACCGGCGCGGGCAAGTCGATACTTGTTGATGCGCTGGCCCTGCTCATGGGCGGCAAGTCTTCCGTTGAAGTAGTCCGCCATGGCGCGGAGAAGGCCGTGGTGGCCTGCGTCTTTGAGACCACGCGCGGCGCCGAGGCGATCCTGGAAGAAAACGGCATCGATGCGGAGGGCAACGAGATCATACTGCGCCGCGAGATTCTCTCCACGGGCAAGGGCCGCGTCTTTGTGAACAACCAGCCAGCCACGGTGGCCGTGCTCAAGCAACTGGCGCCGGAGCTGGCGCTGGTTCACGCCCAGAGCGAGACCGTGAGCAGCTTCGACCAGGGGCAGCAGCGCATCCTGCTCGACCGCTTTGGTGGGCTATCTACCGAGGCCGTGAGTGCGGCCCATGCGCGCTGGCGCGAGGCTTCAGCCAAGCTGGACGATCTGTTGCAGGGCGAGCAGGACCGGCTGCGCATGGTGGACCTGTGGAGCTACCAAAACAAGGAGATCGAGCAGGCGCACCTGACGGCCGGCGAGGACGAGGCCCTAGAGACGGAAAAGCGCGTACTGGCCAACGCCGAGAAGCTCTACGCGGCGGCGATGGGGGCATTTGAGCAGCTGTACGAAGGCGGCGCGTCGGCGGAGGTTGCGTTGCGGGCGGCGCTGCGCAACGTGGAAGAGTTGGCCCGCTACGACGGGCGATTTTCGGAGGCTGCGCAGCAACTGGCATCGGCGCGGGCCACGCTGGGTGACGTGAGCGGCAGTTTGCGGGATTACGCCGAGGGGATCAACGCCTCGCCCGAGCGGCTGGCGGAGATTGAGGACCGGCTAGCGCTGCTCGACCGGCTGAAGCGCAAATACGGCAAGACGATTGCCGAGGTAATGGCTTTTGGCGAAGAGGTGGCGAGGAAGCTGGCTGAGGTTGAGGACCGCGACGAGATTCTCAAGGTGCTTCGCGCCGCTCTCGATGAGGCGGTTGTGGCCTATCGGAGTTCGGCGGGCGCGCTGCACGGGGAACGGAAGGCCGCCGCGGCCAAATTGGCCAAACTGGCCGAGACGCAGATCAACTCGCTGGCGATGAAGGTCAAGTTTGAAGTGGACGTAAAGGCGAGCGAGCGGGAGAGCGGCTGGACATCGAACGGGTGGGACGAAGTTGTATATTGCATTGCGACAAATCCTGGAGAACCGCTGAAACCGCTGGACGAGATCGCCTCGGGCGGCGAGATGAGCCGGGTTATGCTGGCCCTGAAGGTCAGCGTGGAAGAAAGCACGGCCATACCGAAGACCAAGACGCCCACGCCGCGGACGCTGGTCTTTGACGAGATCGACATCGGCATCGGCGGGCGAGCGGCGGAAGCAGTGGGCCAGAAGCTCAAATCTCTGAGCCGGGGGCAGCAGGTGCTGTGCGTGACCCACCTGCCTCAGATTGCGGCCTTCGCCGATCAGCACTTCTTAATCGACAAGCGCGAGGCCGACGGCCGGACCAAGACGAAGATCAGCCTCCTGGACGACCGCGCCCGCACCCACGAGGTGGCGCGCATGGTCTCAGGCGCGAAGGTGACCGAGACCAGCCTGCAGCACGCCGCCCAGATGATCGCCGCCAGCCGGTGAGGCGTTGGAGTATGGAGGTCTTGCCTTCCGCTGAATCCCAGGTTTCGAAATCGAGACCTGAGGCACCCCCCACCCATATTTTGTAAGCAAATTCCTTGTTTTCTTGAGTTTACGAGGGCAATAAATTACTTGACTAACCCAAACAATTTTGCTATTCTTTGTCTATCGAGGCTAAGGATATGCAGGAATTCCCAACAACCCTTTTAGAAGCAACGCGTTACTTCGCAGACGAACAGCGTTGCATTGATCTAGTTGCCCATCTCCGGTGGCCCGACAGCAAGCCAATCTGCCCGAAGTGCGGAGCGGAAGAGAATGAGCGCAAGCACTACTGGCTTTCGACCCAAAAGCGGTGGAAGTGCTATGAGTGTCGGAAGCAGTTTTCGGTCAAGGTCAACTCGATTTTTGAGGATAGCGCCATCAGCCTCGACAAGTGGCTTGTCGCTCTCTGGCTGCTCTGCAACTGCAAGAATGGCATCTCTAGCTATGAGATCGCCCGCGATTTGCACTTGACGCAGAAATCAGCATGGTTCGTCCTGCAACGGCTTCGTTCTATCTTGCCCACAGAAACCAAGCGCAAATTTGGCTTTGGTGGTCCAGTTGAAGGCGACGAAACCTACATTGGCCCTAATCCTCAGAAGATGCACAAGGACCGCAAGGCGAAGGTACAGGCCCGTGACGGCATGAAGGGTGGCTTTGTCGGCAAGACTGCCGTACAGGGCATTCTGGATCGTGAACTGCGTCAAGTACGCGCAAAGGTTCTACCCAACCTGAGGCGTGAGACGTTGCAGAAGATGATTCTCGACAACGTGACACCGTTTGCAAAGGTCTACACTGACGAGCATCTTGGCTATGACGGCCTGAGCCGGAATTACGTCCACAAGATCATCAATCACTCCCAGGAATACGTGAGCGGTCAGGTTCACACTCAGGGTATTGAGAACTTCTGGTCACTGCTGAAAAGGACTCTACGCGGTACCTATGTGGCGGTAGAGCCGTTCCACTTGGACCGTTATCTAGCTGAACAGGTTTTCCGGTTTAACAATCGGACCACGAAGGATAATCCGTTGACTGACGGGGATCGCTTTGCGCTGGCAGTATCGCAAATTTCGGACAAGAGATTGACCTTTGCAGAACTGACCGGCAAGGTGCCTCCCAGTCTCTAAGGTCGGGGCTTTGCGGGGGCGTACTTGTATCGGGTATAACGAGAAACCTTCTCCCCCTTTTTCTCGTCCAATCGTTTCTGTAACTCAGGTTTCGAAACCAAAATGGCTAAAGACAAAGCCTCCGTAAACGTCCGATATTCCGGCGACGGGGGCTTTTCGATTTTCTTGTTTGGACTGCTCATTTTAACCTGCTAGGATTATGGCACATTCGAAGACCTGCAAATAAGTACAATCAGGCGCACGAGTGAAATGGCTGCGATTAGTAGCCAACCAAAAATCTGTACTCTCGCGGAAATACGCATGTGGGAGATATTGGAATACGTGGGCGAAGCGCTGGTGTTTATAGGCGTAGTAGGTGAAGTATGGGCTGAGTGGGAGGAACCACACAAGAAGCTCATAGCGAAGACATCCTCGATAACTCTCATCGTAGGACTAGCATTATCGCTCGCCGCCTTGATAGCCACTAACGAGGCATTCAATGGAAAGATTGCAGAACTCAACGCGCAAGCTAAAGAAGCACAACTACGCGCCGCCCAAGCTGATTTAAAGCGCACCGAACTCGCAAACAGGATGCTGGATATCTTCGGTCCAAGACAATTGACCCCAGAGCAATCCGCAGAGATCGTTAAAAAACTGGCTTCTCTAAAGGGCACGAAGATAGATGTATACGTCATGGATATCGGAGATCCACCCGATTCCCCAGAATTCAAAGACTCTGTGAAAACTGGACGTGCCGTCCTTCGCATTCTCTCCGATTCGCGCATGAATGCGGAAGGCTGGATACTGAATTCGTGCCAAGGTGCGACGGCGAACCAGTTGAATGTCAGCGTAGCTGGAAACGGCAGCGATAATGACCGAAAGATTGCACAGAAAGTGCTAGCCGCATTTCCACGGGAACTCGGAATATTCAGTGAATTGCAGAATGGTTCTGAGGTTGCATACTGTAAGCAGTTCTCAGACCTCGATAAAGATAAGCCACACAAGCGCGGGCACGATGCCACTATCAGCATCACAATCGGCAAGAAGATCAATCCACTTTTAACGCCTGAAATGCTGGAACTAACCCACCCATAAACCCAATCCGCGCACTGCCCTGTCACGGCCCTTATAGAATCGCGGATTGGAGTTGGGTTAGTCAAGTAATTTCTTGCCTTTACGAGAAGGGTTGCGCTGTAAAATCTTGAAAACAATGAAGTTCCCTACAAAATCTTCCTGGAAAAGGAGTTACGGCGCTTTTTTTGGCCTGTCGGTCCCTGGCCCTGCGCGGGCAGCATTTTCGTGAT
>Ga0265316_10001008_pt1 | contig 30578 bp, 29 predicted proteins | sample 4522metaG_FD_202092 | JGI IMG/M metagenome (GOLD analysis project Ga0265316, IMG submission 202092) | Rhizosphere microbial communities from Carex aquatilis grown in University of Washington, Seatle, WA, United States - 4-5-22 metaG | ecosystem: Host-associated > Plants > Roots > Rhizosphere >...
CTGATAGCTACACTCCGGAGAAGAAAGAAAGTGATTTATTGATTACAAAGAATTCAATTTTAAAAGCGCTCAAAGGCGCAGATAATCATTTCTTCGAAGGATTAATTATCAGAACATTGCCGAACAGTGATTCAAAAAGATCGAGAAGATACATGGAACAGCAGCCGCCTTTTTTTTCGCTGGAAGCGATGGAATATATTTCAGAGTTAAAAGTAAAGCATTTGCTTGTTGATATCCCGTCTGTTGATAGGGCGTTTGATGAAGGGAAGTTATCAACGCATCATATATTCTGGAATGTGAGGCAGGGCTGTCATAATGTTGATAAGGCTAATCATTCAATGAATACGATCACTGAAATGATTTATGTCCAGAATGATGTTCCTGACGGCGAATATATGCTGAATCTTCAAATACCTGATTTTGTAAGCGATGCAGCCCCAAGCAGGCCGGTGATATTCAAAACATTGAAAAAAAACTAAAAGAATCTATTAAATAATCATATAATTATCAGAATGAATAAACTAATATTTCTAATCTTATTATTTTTTGCGTCCAATCTGGCATTCTCTCAATCAGGCGATACCTTAACAACCTCCAGCGGACTTAAATATATTATTACAACTAAAGGTAAAGGAAAAATGGCCATGAACGGATTGGCTGTTTCAGTCAATTACGTGGGTATGTTAACTGACGGAACGGAATTCGACAATTCATATAAAAGAGGGGAGCCGATCGAGTTCACACTGGGAGCCGGAATGGTTATAAGGGGCTGGGATGAAGGCATCGCTCTCATGAATGTTGGCGATAAGATGAGATTGATTATTCCACCGGACCTGGCATACGGAGAAAAAGGCGCTGGAAAAGTAATCCCCCCAAACGCAACGCTTATTTTTGACGTTGAATTAATGAACGTGCACAAACCGCTTAAATCAATAATTGATACAATGCTGCAGGTTGCTGTGAATAAAAACATAGACGCCGCAATAGACCTTTATAACGATCTGAAAGACGACTATCCGAAAGATTATAATTTTAAAGAGAGCGAGCTTAATACTCTGGGTTACCAACTGCTTCAGTCGGGAATGAAGAAACAGGCGATTGAGATTTTCAAACTGAATGTTGAACAATTCCCGAAATCTTTCAATGTATACGATTCACTTGGCGAAGGGTATCTGAATGACGGCAATGTAAAACTTGCAATGAAAAATTATAAAAAATCGCTGGAGCTAAACCCGAACAACGACAACGCCAAAAAAATGATAGACCAAATGAACCAGAATAAATAAAACATGAAGAATTTACGGGAACCAATCGAAAGAATCGCTTCTATTGTTGGAACATGGAAGGGAAGGGGACTGGCAACGTTTCCCACTATCCAGACAACCGAGTACCTGGACGAAATTAAATTTGAATTTGTTGAGACCGATCTTGCCTTGTTTTTTGAACAGCGTACTTGGTATATAAAAGATAATAATAAGTCGGCGCCTTTACACTGGGAGAGCGGGTATATCTTATGCAAAGAAGAAGGTATTTATGTTTTATCGAATGCGCAGAATAACGGAAGGACGGAAGTTTTGAGCGGAAGCCTTTCAATGTTTTCGGGAAACACGTTTCATCTTGCGCTCACATCAAAAGCGATCTGTAATGATGAACGTATGCTGCGTACAAGCCGCGACATTTATGTGGACGGTGATGCGCTCAAGTATTATGTAAAAATGGCGATAAAAACCACTCCCGAATTCCAGAATCATCTCGAATCAACGCTGCTGAGAGTTAAGTAAATTATGAATCATAATTTTTCTAAATCCTATGCCGAAGCGCTTGATTCAAAGGACCCGTTAAAAGTTTACCGGGATAAGTTTTTCATACCCAAAATGAAAGACGGCAGGGATCAAATTTATTTTGCGGGAAATTCCCTGGGGCTTCAGCCAAAGATAGTTAGGGAATACGTTGAGCAGGAGTTAAAGGACTGGGAAACGCTTGCTGTTGAAGGACACATGAGCGCTAAACACCCATGGCTTCCATATCATGAATATTTAACAGACCAGACGGCGCATTTAGTAGGCGCCCTCCCTTCGGAAGTTGTGAACATGAACACGCTTTCGGTGAATCTGCATCTTATGATGGTGTCGTTCTACACCCCAACTCCCGAAAGACATAAAATTCTTGTTGAAGCAAATACATTCCCATCCGACCATTACGCAGTGCAGTCGCAAATAAAATTTCATGGGTATGATCCCGCAACATCGTTGGTAGAAATGAAACCGCGGAAAGGCGAGCAAATAATCAGAACTGAAGACATCGAAGAATTTATTGAAAAAGAAGGCGATTCAATAGCTTTAATTTTATTTGCCGGGGTAAACTACTATACCGGACAGGCATTTGAATACGAACAAATTACAAAAGCCGGGCATAAAAAGGGATGTTATGTTGGATTTGATATGGCTCACGGAGCAGGAAACATGGTTTTGGAACTGCACGGCTGGGATGTTGATTTTGCCGTATGGTGCTCGTATAAATATCTAAATGGCGGTCCCGGGGCAATTGCCGGAGCTTTTGTTCATGAGAAACACATTCATGATCAAAACCTGCCAAAATTTCTTGGGTGGTGGGGACACGATAAAGCCACAAGATTTTTAATGGAGCATAAGTACATTCCTATCCCGACAGTTGAAAGCTGGCAGTTAAGCAATCCGCCAATCTTACAGCTTGCGGCTCTAAGGGCGTCGCTTGATATGTTCGAGGAAGCGGGGATAAAAGAGCTCAGAAAGAAGAGCGAATTACTCACAGGCTATGCCGAATATCTGATAAACGAAAAGAATAACGGGACGATAGAAATAATAACTCCAAAGGAAAAAAATCAGCGGGGGTGCCAGCTATCATTAAGAACAAAAAGTAATGGCCGTGAAATACACAATATGCTGAACTCCGCCGGCGTTATATGCGATTGGCGCGAACCAGATGTGATAAGAATAGCGCCTGTTCCGTTTTATAATACATTCAGGGATGTCTGGAATGCGGTAGAAATTTTATTTAAAAATGGATAATAAAATTACAATCATAGGCGCCGGTCTGGCAGGTTCGCTGCTTTCAATTTATTTGGCAAAGCGCGGATTTGATGTAGACGTTTACGAACGCCGCCCCGATATGCGAATTCATGAAATTGGCGGGGGTCGTTCGATCAATCTTGCCCTTTCAATGCGCGGCATTCATGCATTGAAAGAAGTCGGGTTGTACGAAGAAATAAAAAGGATCGCTATACCTATGTACGGAAGAATGATTCACAGCGTGGATGGGTCTACATCACTTCAACGTTATGGTAAAGACGACTCGGAGTACATTAATGCAGTTTCGAGGGCAGAACTGAACAAAAAGCTTATGGATTTAGCTGAAGAGTATGGCAATGTAAAATTTCACTTTGAAAGCCGCTGCCTTGGTATGGATTTCAATAATGGAGTCAGCCTTTATCATAATGAAAACGACGGGAAGGGTTTCACAGTTAAGTCGGAAGTTACAATTGCCACAGACGGAGTTGCTTCACCTGTCAGAATGGAAATGCTTAAACTTCCAAGATTTGATTTTGCGCAGGATTACGAGAATTACGGCTATAAAGAGCTAACGATTCCGCCGGGCGAAAATGGCGCATTCTTAATGGAGAAAAATGCTCTGCATATCTGGCCAAGGGGTTCATTCATGCTCATTGCTTTGCCAAATCTTGACGGCAGTTATACATGCACTCTTTTCCTGGCATATGACGGGGAACATGGCGGGGATAACAGCTTTGAGCGCCTGGATAATGAAGAGAAAATTAATACGTTCTTCTCCAAATATTTCCCCGATGCGGCTAAGTTAATGCCTGAATTTGCCAAAGAATTTTTCGGTAACCCTACGGGCAACCTTATCACAATTAAGTGTTATCCATGGTGTGTTGGCGGCAAATCTGCACTATTGGGCGATTCCGCTCATGCCATTGTTCCTTTCTTCGGGCAGGGTATGAACGCCGCGTTCGAAGATTGCTCATATTTAAACGTTTTAATTGAAAAACACACTGGTGATTGGGATAAAATATTTGATGAGTACCAAAAAATCCGCAAGCCTAATGCCGATGCTATAGCAGACCTTGCGCAGGAGAATTTCGTTGAAATGCGCGACCTTGTGGCGCAGCCGCGGTTCCTGCTTAAGAAGAAAATCGAATCGGAGCTTTACAGGCGCTTTCCTCAAAAATTTATGCCCAAGTATTCGATGGTCACGTTTCATAGAATTCCATACAGGGAAGCTTTGGAAAGGGGAAGAATTCAGGAGCGCATACTGAATGGGCTTTCTGAAGGGATTAATAATGTGGATAAAGTTGATTGGGAAAAGGCCGGGAAATTAGTAAACGAGTCATTATCTGATTTAGAGTTTCAATAAAATTTGATCTGCTTATAAAAAAAGGGAGATGTTTAGTCTCCCTTTTTCATTAATCTCAAAAATTTATTTACTTTTCATTGTTACTGCTGATGGTTATATCGCCGCCGGGCATGTGGGCAGCCGCAACATTCTGCAGTATATTCACTTCGTTAAACCCTGTTCCCGAAGGAATGCTCCCGTAAAAAAGTGTCAGGAAAAACGGCGTTTGCGCGGTCCTTGACTTCGGTTCCAGCGTTATGAGAAGTTTATATAAGCCGTTGTTCAGACTATAGGAACCGGTTCCGTCTATATCATGCAATCCGCCCCCGGGGCAGTTGGCCTGAAGCCAATCCTGTCCGGGTTTAACCCATGAAGCGCCGCCTGTGCCGTTGCATGAAGTATAATTGTCTGCGCCGCCCGCATTCTGGAATCTTCCAATATTATAAATACCATGTATGGTATCTCTTGAATCAACAAGATAAGCGTGATATATCCAGCCAAGCGAATCGGGAATAGTTGCGCACGAAATTCCCTGGTTGTTGCCGGAAGAATCGGTAGCAAACCATACGCCTTTTGACCATTCCATTGAAGGAGAACCTGCAGTTGGCGAAGCCAATATAAATTTGGCTTCATCTGTTAAGAACTGAGTGCCAATAAGTCCCAGAGCTGTATAATATTGCATACTGAAATTATAAACATAAACTGAATTAACTATTGTTTTCTCGCCGCCCATAATAACCGGGCCGTTTGGCAATGTATCGTTATCGGGATTTGGTTCAACTGTAATAATAGCGTCAACGCCCTGGGTCATATCAGGTGTGAAATTAAATTTGAATTTCATGGGGGCTCCCGATAAATCAACTATCTGCATTGTTTCAGCAATATTGAATTTGCCCATGCTGCAATATCTGGCTGCATTGTGCCCGCTTCCGCCAAAATTAATGAACAACTCATATGTCGCGTTTTCACTTGCGCCAAGAGGCATTAAACCGCCCTGCGATAATCCGGCGCTTGGAGAATGAGTTACAATTCCTGCGTCGTCACAGCCAAAATAAAATATTGGTAGAGCAACAAGCAGCAGGCAAATAAATAATGTCTTTGTTAATGTTGTCATGTTTGGTTAATTAGTTAGGAATTAATTTTATAATGTTAATTAATATTACAATCTAATTTCGAATCAAATAATGCAAGTTTTTAACGATTTTCAATAATAATAAGTAAATCACTACTTACAATCACGGTAAGATAATATGAATATTATTAAATGTCGCTACCATATATACGGTATCATTAATAAAACAGTAATCTAATTAAGCTAACCATAAAAAAATAAATAAATTACCCTCTTCATGGTATCAAAATTTGGGCGCTATATTTTAATTAATCGAAGTATTTTAATTGAATACCACCTTCAGAAGGACTTCATTTCAAGACAAGAATTAATATTTTTTAAGTATGTTAACTTATAGTAAATACTGCTAAATTTGTAAATTAGGCTTATTATATGAAGAACATTGCAATTTTTGGCTCTACCGGCTCTATAGGAAAAAATACACTTGAAGCGGTCAAGAGCCTGAACAGGAACGGGTACCCTGTGAAAGTGAAATACCTTACAGGGAATTCGAACACTGATGCGCTTTGTGATCAGATCAATGAGTTTAAGCCTGAGGCGGTAGCAATATTCCGAAAGGAATGCTATGATGATTTGAAGAGCCGTTCTTTTAACAGCGCCTGCGAGATATTGTTTGGGCAGGAAGGAATAAAAGAAATTGCACGCAGAAATGATTATGAACTGGCTGTAAATGCGCTGGTAGGTTTCAGCGGTCTTATACCAACTATCGAAGCGATTAAAAGCGGAAAGGATATAGCCTTAGCAAATAAAGAATCACTTGTAGTAGCGGGCGAACTTATTATTGACCTTCTTCGTAAAACAAAATCGCATCTGATACCTATCGATAGCGAACACAGCGCTATACTGCAGTGTATACAGGGAGAGTCTTATAATAAGATATCCAGACTTATACTTACCGCTTCCGGGGGTCCATTCAGGGAAAAATCGATTGAACACATGAAAGGCGTTTCATCAGAAGAAGCGCTGAACCACCCCAACTGGAAGATGGGTAACAAAATTACGATTGATTCAGCAACGCTGATGAATAAAGGATTTGAAATTATTGAGGCTAAATGGTTGTTTGATATAGAAGTGGATAAAATAGACGTTATGATACACCCGCAGTCAATAGTGCACTCGATGGTTGAGTTTGCAGATGGCTCGGTGAAGGCCCAGCTTGGCGTGCCGGATATGAAGATACCGATCCAGTACGCTCTGACATACCCGGACAGGATACATTCTGACTATCCTCGGCTAAAGCTGGAGGATCTCAGGAATCTTTCATTTGAACGCCCCGATTTTGACAAGTTCGAATGCTTAAAGCTTGCTTATGATGTCATAGGCATGGGGGGGTCTTACCCGGTTGTGCTGAACGGTTCAAATGAAGCCGCGGTTGAGTTATTTTTAAATAAGAAGATTAAATTTTTACAAATACCATATTTGATAAGATCGGCCCTCGATAAGCACAGCAATCATAACAAACTGATTCTTGAAAACATTATTGAAATTGACAAGTGGTCAAGAGAGTTTGTTTATGAATCTGCGGCGTCGTTGAATTAATAAATGTTCTTTAAAGTTTTAAAATTTAATAATAATAAATACGGTAAGCTTCGGAAAAGATATGTTCGTTTGTTCTTATTCTTGCCGTTCGAATGGAGCAGTAATTTAATATGAGCGTTGTAACAACAATCCTGTATTTTCTTTTAACCATTGTAATTCTTGTATTCGTACATGAGTTCGGGCATTTTATCGCCGCGAAGCTCTGTAAAATGAAAGTCGACAAGTTTTACTTATTCTTCGACTTTTTCAATCTAAGAATTTTCAAGTTTGTTAAGGGCGATACCGAATACGGTTTAGGTATATTCCCGTTTGGCGGATATGTAAAAGTAGCCGGTATGATAGATGAAAGTATGGATAAAGAATTCCTTGAAAAGCCGCCGCAGCCATGGGAATTCCGCTCCAAACCGGTTTACCAGAGAATGATAGTAATTACCGCAGGCGTAATTATGAACACATTGCTTGCCTTTGCGATATTTTATTCTATCGCACTGTTCCAGGGTAAATCAAGAATGGAAACTACCACAATAGGTTATGTTTCTTCCGGCTCGATAGCTGATAAGTCGGGGATATTGACCGGCGATAAGATCGTTGCAATAAACGGCCGCCCGATACAATACTGGGATGAAGTGCGCGGGAATATATTGATTGAAAACATGGGCGAGGACCTCGACCTGAAGATCGAGCGCGGCGGGCAGGTAAAAGATATTGCGATACCGAAGTCTGCTTTGCGGGATATGAACGAGCATACTTTCGGGATATTTCCGACAAATATGAATCCTGAGATACAGCAGGTTGTGGGCGATAAACCGGCAGGAAAGCTTGGGCTCGCAATCGGCGACGTGATTACCGAAGCCAATGGAGTGAGAATTACGCACTCTCAGCAGTTTGTGGATATGATTAAGTCAAGCGCCGGGAAAGATATTAATCTGAAGTGGCAGAGAAACGGCTCAGAAATGAGCGGTTCAGTAAAACCTGATGCGGACAGCACAATTGGAATTGGAGTAGGCAAATTTACAGGCAACATTAAGACTATAAAATACGGAGTTATTTCAGCGATACCTGAAGGCGCAAGCGACCTGTGGAATTACGGCGTTGTGCTGTTTTTGAAATCCATGTGGAAAATTATCAAGGGCGATATTCCTTTTTCAAAAGCTGTGGGCGGGCCTGTTAAGATAGCGCAGTATGCGGGTCAATCAGCAGAAGGCGGGCTGTTTTCATTCCTGGGATTTATGGCAATGCTTTCAATCACATTAGCCATTATAAATATACTTCCATTTCCGGCGCTTGACGGAGGGCATTTTGTCTTTCTTGTTTACGAAGCAATCTTCCGCAGGCCGGTTTCGCATAAGATCCAGATCGTTGTGCAGAATGTCGGGTTTGTTATTCTGATGTTGTTTATGGCGTTCGTAGTTTATAATGATATAATACATATCTAATAGAAAGTTCATAAAGTTTGTAAGGTTCATAAAGTTAAAAACGTAAAACGTAACAATAAATATTAGAGAAATGGAAATGGCTGATTGAGAGATCGGCCATTTTTTGTGGGCAAATGTTAAAGAGATGCTTAAATTAAGTAGACAGTTTTGTTCGTCACTCATCCGATGAACTTGAGTCATCGGATGAATTTTCCCGCTATTTCACTATTTCACTAGTTCATTATTTATCTTGCCTGGACGGGCAGCATACCGCCGACTATGAATTGCCCATTGATAGCCTGAATATCAACCGGTATCTTATCGCCAAAAATATTCCTTCCGTTTACATATTTTATGTCAACCTGCAATTCATCATCCGCACTGATCTTTTTCATATTCACGGGAATCTCGCTTCCGGAAATACCTGAACCATTAATTGATTTAAAGTTTACCGGCAGATCGCTGCCCGAAATATTTGACCCGTTAATTGATTTTAAATTCACATCCTGCACAGTTTCATATGCATTCAGATTTTTGGGACCGAAATAAAGATTCACAACTATTAGGACCAAACAAACGGCAATTGTTGTAAGCACAACTTTGGTGTATTTATCCAGTGTAAATTTGATGTTTTGCGGCATAATTCTTTAATATTCCTTTCTTTTATGATTCTAAAATTTCTACTATGCTAATGTTAAATCAACTGCATTAAATTTGAAGCTATTATTAGCTATATTTGTTAAAATAACGCATTTAAAACAAATTTTAAACACAAAGAAGGGTATTACAGCCAAGTTATGGTAAATTTAAGCGTATTATATGTTTGTTGAGAGTTTACTGTTTGAAATAATATTTGTTCTCTTTATTGTACTCCTTAATGCGTTTTTTGTTGCCGCGGAATTTTCGATCGTTAAAGTTAGATCGACACAGCTTGATACTCTTGCGAAAAAAGACAACCAGCGCGCCAAAATTGCCAAGAAGGTTGTATCGAATCTGGATAAGTATTTATCTGCAACGCAGCTTGGCGTAACAATTTCATCTCTGGCTTTGGGATGGATAGGCGAGCCGATTTCTGCAAATCTATTAAAGCCGGTATTTGCCTTGCTTAACATTACAAATCCGCAAACTATTCACACTCTCGCTTTGACTTTCGGTTTTGTTGTTATAACCTATTTGCATGTGATACTGGGCGAGCTGGCTCCCAAATACATTGCTATTAAATACGCAAAGAGAGTAGCTCTTACATTGGCTGTCCCGCTTAATATTTTCTATTTGGTTTTCAAGCCGTTCATCTGGGTTTTGAATGTATCATCAAGATTTATTGTCAGGATACTTGGCATTCAAAGCGTAACTGATGTTGAGCGGTTTCATTCAGAAGAAGAATTGAGATTACTTATTGCGGAAGGAAGACAGTCAGGCGCTATCGACCAGACAGAACACCAGCTTATTGAAAAAATATTCGAATTTAACGATAAGCAGGCGCAGGAAATAATGGTTCCCCGCAACCGCATGGTCGCTCTTAATATTGAAGACTCGCGCGAGGAAATATACCGCGTTGTAACCGAAGAGGGGTTTTCAAGGCTGCCGGTTTATAATGATACAACAGATAATATAATCGGAGTGATCTATACAAAAGACTTAATTTCGGCGGCTGAACACCGTGAGTTAATTACGCTACAGGATATAATCCGCCCCGCTTATTTTGTTTCATCAACAAAACAGATCGGGAATTTGCTGAAAGAAATGCAGAGGCACCGCGTTCACATGGCAATAGTGGTTGACGAATACGGCGGCGTGGAAGGGCTGATTACAATTGAGGATATTATCGAAGAGATAGTCGGCGAAATACAGGATGAATACGATGTGGATGCGCAGGAAGTTATCCCCGAAAAAAGCGGCGTTTATCTTGTGAACCCGATAATGTCGGTCGAGGATTTCAATAAAAGATTTAACGATATAATCCCAGAGGATACTGATTACCAGACTTTAAACGGATTTCTTCAGAAAGTAACAGGACATATCCCCGAAGTTTATGAGAGAATAGATTACAAAGGAATGAGTTTTGTAGTGACTAAAAAATCAGGCAATATGATACTTCAGGTAAGGGTTCAAAAGATTTAAGTAATGTCCGTTATTCCGGATCCTTGTGTTTAACAGTTCTAATTTTATCCAGAAGGCTTTTAAATTCCCTGCTATCCTTATAACTTGCATAAATATAATAGGCGGAACCTGCAAAGAATATCGCGGATACTATAATTCGCGGGTAAAGCGTCATGTTAAAATAATAGGCGATGAACATTATTACGGCGGCAGGTATTAGAAGCGCCAGGATTTTTTTGTGTTTATAATCAACCGGATAATACTTTTGTGCGATCAAATAAGTAAGGAGAAAGATCAGGAAATTTGCAAACATGATACAGAACGCTGCGCCTACCGGCCCGAAATACGGGGTAAGCAAAAAATTCATCCCGATATTTACAGCTGCGCTTATAACAGTTATCCATATTGTGTGCTGAAGCTTCTTCGTTATGTTGATCCCAATTACGACAATAAAAAACGCGCTTGAAAGAAAAACGCTTGTGCAAAGGAAGGGAACCACAGCCCTCGCCGCATAGAAGTTAGGCTGGGTAAATACTTTTAGAATATCGATAGAGAACATTGAAATAGCGAAAACCAATACAATATTCAGCAGAAAGTAAAGCTGGTAAACTTTTGAATATATCTCTTTTGCGTTCTCCTCATATTGTATATCCATAGAATACGGACCCCACGCCATTTGCAGCGCGCCGCCAAATATGCCTACTATTGCCCCAAGCTTTGCGCCAACAGCATATATTCCGACTGCGGAAAGATCGTTATAATGAGCGATAAAATACCGGTCAGTTGAGTTCAGCACCCAAACAGCGACCCCTGTGCCTATGAGCGGGAATCCATAGCTCAATATCTTTTTTACCCATAAATGAGAATATTTATGGCCATACCTTTTGAAAACATAAAGCAAAGTAAAAACAAAGATCAGCCCGTATGATATTGCCTGCGCCATCAGAGCGCCGTATACGCCCTGGTGCAGTATTAATACGTAATAAATAGTAAGTAAAATATTTATGAGGACCGAGGCGGATGAAAGTATTGTATATAGCCATACTCTGAACTCAAATCTGAGCAGGTTAAACAGGAAAGAATGAAGCGACTGAAATACGATCGAAAAACCCGTTATTACAACAAACAGGCTTAAGTCTTTACCAAAGATTAAATGCGAAATATAAGGCGCCCCGAACGCTATGATTAAGAATCCGGCCAGCGAAAATAAAAGGCGCGCATAAAGCGATGAAATAATTATTACTGGGCGATCCCCGGCATATTCTTTACGGAAATAGTAATAACCCACCGCAGTATCAGTGCCGGAAATTATGAGGAACGAGCTGACAACAACAATTGTACTCAGTAAATCAAGTATCCCGTAATCTTCTGTTGTTAATACCGCTGTGTAAAGCGGCAGAAGAAAAATCGAAATTGATTTGCTTAGGTAACCGCTAAGCCCGTAAACAAACGACTCTTTTGCAAGTCTTTTTAAACTCAAATTAGGATTTCCCGGTTGTTATTGATAATATATACCTGAAGTATTTAGAAAAGTCATGCTACATTACTGCAAAATTCCAACCTATTGTTCCGGTTTGTGAAGGTAAAGTTATGCAGGCTTTTAATAAAAAAATATACTGTAGTTTTTCCTAAATGCAACGCTGTAACCCGAAAAAAAACATCGGGCATACAGAATTATAAGGATCACTTAAGTAGCAGATCCTCGTAGAACTTAGCTACTTTTTTTGCGTCGTGGTATTTCTCAACGTATTTTCTGCCTGCTTCGCCGATCCCCGCCCATGTCTCCGGCGACAGGAGGAGATTTTTGAGAACATCATATATCGTATCCGGATTTGTATTAATAACAGGGCATCCTTCAGGCATATCGTACATCAGGTCTTCCCTCATGTAGCAAACAACCGGCTTTTTGAAAGCCATTGCTTCAAGCGGCAGAAGGCCAAACCATCCCTGTATCAGCTGGTCGACAATTATATCAGCTTTTTTAATTTCTTCATAAAGCTCATTTATTGTTACTCCTTTTACCAGCCTGCATTCAAAATCAAACTCGTTTTTAAGCCTGTCCACCGCGCTTATAAAATATTTTGTTCCTTTATAACCCGGGTTACTCGGCGCGTGAAGTATCACCGGCCGCTTACTTTTCCCGGCAGGCGGCGGTATTTCAAAATCTTCCAGATTGATAGGTTGAATAATCTGGATATAATCGCGTTTCAGATTATGAGCCAGAGCTCTATCGGTTACGATATAATCAATGCGTTCTTCTATTTTCCTTGTTCGAAGCGGTTTGGTTTCAGGGACACAGTCGACAAAGTTTTTGTATTCCTGGGTACACTCGTAGCATGATGAAAACGGAATATTGAGCTGTTTGGTAAGTTCCGGCTGCTGCACGTCGCAGCCGATAAACGTCATCAACGTCTTCTTTCCGAAAAAACGAAGAATTTTCAAATCCTTGAAATCTTTGATAAAAGTTCTTGCAGTGATAAAAATGAAGGCGTCATATTTGAACAGGCATTTCAGGAGAAGATATCTTGAATAAATTCGCTGACCCCATTTAGATTTAGGGCGTTTAATAACGATAGCGTCGGATTTCTCGAAGTTGAAAGGATGAAGAACGCCTATGTAGAGATCTGACTTGATACCAACTTGTCTGAGTCCTTTCAACAGCCTGGAAGCGTATCCTGCAGAATTATCAAAACCAATAAATATTTTCTTAGACATTAATCCTGAAAGATCTTCCTCCCGGCGTCGGGAATATCAGATATCTTAAACTCGAATACTGTATCAGGCAACGACCACTCGTCAGTTTTACCGCCCTTAAAATTAAACGACTTTGAATAAAGCGCCATGTTTGACTGGCTTAAATAGATGAGATGTTTATGCCCGCTTTCCGGGATGCCTTCCAGTATCCCGCAAAGCACGTTCCTGTTAAGCTCACCACCGAGTATGTAATCATGCCACGCTATAACCGAACTATCGTTTTTCAAAAGGCCAAGCGCATTTTTGGAATCCTTCTTTACATAATCAAACGAATGGTTGCCGTCAACAAAAACAAGTTCGAATTGCTTTTGGTAAGGGACGAAATCGAACTTCATGCTGTCCGCCTTAAGATGCTTTATGTTTGGGCATTTTTTTGAAAATCGCCCGAATATTTCTTTCGGAATGTTAAATTGTTTTATGTCGGGGTGGTCAAAAGGAATATCAAGAGAAAAGATCTCAACTTCTTTTCCGGCGTTTTCAGCCATGTTATATGCAGATAGACCAACCCACGTGCCGATTTCAAAATATTTTTTTACTCCCAAAGCCCGTGCAATTCTGCACAGAAAGTAGTAGTCGTTTATTGGCGATGAACCGTTCATCAGATCGGAAGTGATCGAAATAGGTTCACCGGAATCCGGAGTGGGATACAACTTCATTAATTCTGAAAATCCTACAGATGGCAGCGATTTTATTCCGTATTTTTCCAGAATTTTATCAACTTTTTCCTCGTACAAGATGTGATCAGCAGCGTTTCGGAATTCTTTTTTCCTGTTAAGAAGCGTTTTTATTTTCTTTAATTTTCCCGGCATTTATGAATTTCAGTTCTTTTCTCTGTTAATTGATCGGTTGATTTAATCGCAGTATAAGACAAAAATAGCTATTATTGCATGAATATAATATACAGTCCCCCTATTTACCCTGCGATAAAAGCTTATAAGTTGAGTTTCGAACATCAAATAGGTCTGCTATCATGAAAAGGTCAGTTTTATTTCGTATCTCTTCGATTTTCCATCCCATTTTCAGAAATAGGATAATAGAGCCGTTATTATGCTTTGGCCAAAATCCTTCCTGGTGAGTAAATCCATTATCCAGGCCCGTTTGGCAAAGCTTAATGATGTGCAGTTTCGCAAAGTTCAATCCTCTTGTATCCTTATGCGCATAAGTACAATGATTATGTATAATATCGCCGTATACTGATGAGAAATTTAAAAACCTGATCTCTGCTTTATCATTCAGGATAGTAAAACTGTACTTCCATTTATCATTTAACCCGTTTAGGAAATATTCTTTTGATTCAGCTTTCCATCCATATAGCCCGGCATATTCCGTTCTGATTCCGTTTACATGAGCCATAATATCATCGAGCCTGCTTTTGAGGAAGTCCTCGGTTATCAAAACAATTTTATGCCCTGATTCAGCCAGCTTCTCATCTACAAATTTGTGGAAATCAATATTGTTATAATCCATAATTCTTTTTGTACGCTATCATTTTCAAAACAAATATTTTAAACGGCAAGAGCCGAGATATCTATCATTTTATATGTATCCAGCTTGTTCGTCCTGCAGTATTTCAAAAGGCTTATCAGTAAGTCTCTTGTTCCGGGGACTTCGTTGTTGCGGTATGTAATAAGCTTATCAGGCTGCTGGCTGAATCTTTTAGCCTCTTTATATCGAAATTTATTTTCAGTGTTAAGATAAATGTGAATAGGATGAAAGTCGAATATATTCAACCCCGTATCCGCCAGGTCGATCCTGCTTGATTCAAAGCTATAACCATATGCCCAATGAACGTCGTCTTCCCAGTTATACGGAATGCACACCATGCCGTTCCACAGCTTAAAAGGTTTTAATCCCGTTTGGTAAGGCACAAAATGATTTGCATCGTAAACAAGCCTCCTATCGGCGTATTTCTGTTTTATGTGCGTGCTTTGAAACATGGAATGCGACCTGACGCCTTTAGCGTCAGGGTGGATATCGATTATGTCATCAAGGATGTCTTCAGCTGATTTGGCTGAATCTCCCTGCAATAACGGGTTGAAATCGGGATGCAGCGCAATTTCGAAAAGTTTCCTGTTGCATTTTGCCAGAACTTCCGAATGGTGAGTCGAAAAGAACGTGCACTTTATACCATATTTTTCAAAGAGCGAAATCGTATCAGCTAAAACGGCTTCGGCCGCCCAATCAACGTCGCATGTGAAAGAAATCATTATCGATATTTTTCCTGTTTACTCGTTTAAAGTTTTACTAAATTACTAATAATTTTAAAAATAATTTGGATATGAATTAATGCCAAGCTCTGATACTGCGCAAATTTCCACTATTGTTGATTTGATTCAGATAATCGATCCGAAATCTATACTTGATGTTGGATGCGGATTCGGTAAATACGGGTATCTTTTCAGAGAATATCTAATGGGCGACCTTTGGGATAAGAACAGAATTTTGGTGAACGCCGTGGAAGGTTATGAAAAGTATATTACAGATACACAAAGAGCCATTTATAATGAAATATTCCTGTGCAATGCCATGGATTTCCAGGTGTATCTTAAGCAAAAGTATGATGTAATATGTATGATCGATGCTTTTGAGCATTTATCCGCGCCTGACGGGGAAAAATTTATAGAGAATGTTTTAAAGAATGCAAAATATCTTTTGATATCGGTGCCCCGGTTTGTCGGGCCGCAGCACGGATTTACTGACGATCCAAACAAATTTGAGTCGCATCGTTCTTTTTGGACCAGGAAAATGTTCAAGACGATGGGTAATTGCTTAATTATGCCTAACAATGCCCGTAAAACCATTGCATTATTTTCTAACGATGGCCGTTTTGCGGATTCAATAATGAAATTCCGGAGCAAGAAATTTTATTTGAAATTCATGCCTTACATTATGGTTGATGGCTTAAATTATATGAATTGGTTTTTACGGAAAAATAACAAAGAAGAGTTTTTACAAAAATCTGATCTGGAAAATGATGGGCGCTCCCCGGGAGCCGGTTAATATTCCTGTCCTTCCGATAGTATCCTGAGGCTTTCGCTTCCGCAATTGAAGATCAGATCCAGAACCGACATGTATGGCTGGAATACTTCGCTGTTGAACTGCTTATATACCGGGTGTTTAAAGCTTTGAAACCTGACTTTTATTTTTGCCTCTTCAAACAGTTCCATCTGCAAATAATTCTTACCTTCGCTTCCTGAAATATACGTGTCTGCTTTCACGTTTTTGCATATGTCAACAAGCGCTTGTGTGCTGAATGTGTCAATGGGCGGCATATCAGAATTACGAACAAATTTTGTTTTAAGTCCTAGAATGTTTGCAATAGCCTGAATCAGATCCAGGTTTAAATCGGCTATATAAATATAGTCTTTTGAGTAGATCTCTTCGAATATCGCCGAGTATTCTTTAAAGTGCGGCGCGCCGCCGTATACGCTGCGAAGTGAAAACCAGTTTTTTTTCAGAGGTTTTTTTGTAAGGTCAATTTTTACTTCATTAATTTTTTGTCCGAAATTATGGATGACAGGCGCCGAGATCCATTGCCAAGAGTTTTTAATGCAAATCCTGTTCCTGTTCTGCCAGTCGTTCTTCTTAAACTGAGTTGTGTCGTAGATAACAAACACGTCAGCCTGGTTCGCTTTTTCGAAAAAACCGATATATGGAAGATAATTTGGCTGGTGTACTGTGCAAATCAATATTTTATTTTCACCTTTTTAAATTCAGCGGTTATTCAAGCACAATTTTGATAACTTCAAAACCTTCCACGTATTTATCATTTAATAAAATATCGAATGCTCTGTACTGGGCAAGACCCCTGATAGCTCTATCAGCCATATATCCTTTGCCTCCCTGCGACGAGTGCACCTGCACCGCCTGAAGCTTTAAATGAATGTAATCAGAAATATCCACAAAGAAATTAGGCACAAAATTCCTTGAAGTGCTGGGCGTTTCATAGGCGTACACTTCATTAACCAGCCTGCAAGCAACCAGAGACGCATAAAAAGTCGCCCTATGGTCCTGATGCGTGTCATTCCCGGTCGGGATGAAAACCATTGTGGGGTCGATCTCCTTTATATATTTCTCGATAACCGTTATGGTTTCCAGCCCTTCTGAAATATACCTGTCACGCAGGCTCTCAAAATGAAGCTTGGCGTTTATAAGCCCGGCCGATTCTTCAGATTCTTTGATCCTGTCATCCATAAGCGTGCCGCCTTCTCCCTTTGTAAGAACCAGGAAATGAACTTCGTTGCCCTCCTTTACAAACTTAGCCAAGCTGCCGAAGCAGCCAAGTTCAATGTCATCAGGGTGGGGTCCTATAGCTAATATTTTTTTCATATTATATATCTTTGATTAATTATTCATGTTTTTTTTCATTATTTCTTTAAAAACCCCATCGGCGCGGGCCGCCATAGCTTCATATGAATAATACTCCTCAACGCTCTGCCTAAGGTTTTTGTATTCATCCCTGTGATCCAGAACTTTTAATATTGCCGTTTTATAGTCATCCAGAGAAGCAGGCGTTTCGCCGATCTCATCTGCATTAGGGCCAAGATAATTCCGGAGCGAATAAGATACAACAGGAGTATTGCATGCGATGCTTTCCAGCGGCGCTATGCCGATGCCTCCAAAATTATCTTTTCTAAGCGCCATAAGCACATATACATCAGAGGCGCAATAATATTTATACAATTCGTTGTTCAAAACCCTCCCGATAATTTTGGCTCCGTATTCTTTTGCCATTGAGTAATATTCTTCACCCCAGCTTCCTTCAGGTTCGTTGCCTGCTAAAACAAGCTCAACTTCGGGCCTTGAAGACCGGATATCTTTCCAAATATCCAGCAGTTCTCCAATTTGTTTGTATTTATACAGCTTGCCGACATATAAAAGATATTTTTTATCAGGATCCCAGCCTAACTGCTTCCTGGCATCATCTTTTGGAATAATTTTGAATTTTCCTATATCAAGCCCCGCTGAAAAAATAATATATTTCATTAAAGGAGCCGACTTCTTTACATAAGGTATTTCGTCATAATCGCAGAGAAGAAAATAATCAATGTTTTTAAATGTAATCTTCTCCGCCCATATGCCTAACAATGCCCTTAGTTTTTTCAGGCCGCTTTCGGTTTCATACATAAAATAGGGCGACCAGTCTCCGTGATGCGTTGTAATGATTTTCTCTCCCCTGAGAAAATAAGCTATCTGGTAAGTTTGCCAGTTGTGAGTGTGGACAATGAATATGATCGGCGAACTTTTCTTACACTCTTTCTTCAGCTCTTTAATAAAAGCTCTGGAAAAATGCCCCAGCTTATTTATCCTGAAAGATTTGAAGACTCTGTATTTCAGCCCGTCAATTTCTTTTTCGTAATACTTTTCTTTGCAATAGCTATCAACGCGCCAGGTTTCAATTTTATAATTTTTCAGGTACTTATGGAAGAGATTTGCGAAAGCCGGCCCGAATCCGTAGGTAAAAAATCTGGCGCTATCATCCGGCTGCTTCGGAAACTGGCTCGGTTCATAATTGAAACTCAGAACTAGAACTTTCTGCATTATTTACAGTTTCATGTGATATATTTCAAACGCTTCGGCATATTCCAGCCCGAACTGGGCGCCCCGCGAACGCATTAATCCTTTCATGACTTCTTTTGAAAAATAATATCCGCCGCTCTTAGTGGTTGACCATTGTGATTTATAAAACTGCGCCGCTTTGATCTTCTTTTCAACAATTTCATTTGTCAGTTTAACGTGAAGCTGCGGCCTGAAATTATAGCCGCTCCTGATAACCTCGTATCCTAAAACTGTCTTTTCCCTGAATAATCTTATCGCTTCATCGGCAAGCACAATATGGTCCTGGTGTATATCGCTTACAGGCGGAGTAAATATAATATCAACGTCTCCTTTTGAAGCAATGTCATAAAGTATATTCCTGATCTTGGACCTGTAATCATGAAATATTCTTGTTGGAATATCAAATACCTTAAGCGGTATCTTTTCCAGTCCAAGAAATTTCATTGATTTATCTTTTTCTTTCATGTTTCTCATTTTTCCGTCTTCATACCTGTCTGACATGACGTAAATTCTCAGGTTAATATCTTTAAGATATTTGAGTATGGTTCCGGAGCACCCGACCTCGAAGTCGTCAGGATGGGCGCCGAACACAATTACATTCTTCTTCTTTTTTCCGGGTTTATTTGAAAAAACAAATTCAGTCATAATTTATTATGATTAGAAGGCTTCTTAGATTGCATTAACCTTTTTGTTATTATGAAAATAGTGAAGTTTATGTGCATTATCAGCAGAAACAGATAGAACAGCGATTTGAAGATAAAATAATTCTTGCCATTTTTCACAGTCGGCGTATTATTTGCGTACATGTATCCGTCATAGGCAAACTTTGCATAGAAAACGTGAATGATCTTCTTAAGCAAAAAGTTCGGCTGATAGTTGTTTTGAAAAAATACATTTTCATAATATTTAAAATAATCGCGCCCAAGCAGAGTTCGTTTTGTAAAAAGAATTGAATCCTGCTCTATTTCCTTTTCACGCAAAAAGAAGTATTTATCGCTTATCTCAACTGCGTTCATGAATCCAAGCGCGTCAGCCTGTTTGAATCTGAATCCGTAAGTCGGGTCTATAACATACCATTTCTGGTATTTACTCGAATATACCTCGCAAATCTGGTGCGACGGGTATCCCAACTCGTCATTATATCCTGCCTCATCTTTATCGCCGCCTTTAAGCCCAACAATCCTGCATGGCAGGGAGTATTGAGCGCAAATCCGGATGAATAGCCAGCTGTTCACAACGCAATTTCCCAGCTCAAGGGAATCTTTATGCGAATTGAAATAATTAAGCGCCTGGTTGATCAGGGTATCATTATCTTCAAGAAGGCCATCAGAAACAAACTTTGATTTGTCCAGTCTGAAATTAGAAGTATCTGCGCCGGTTTCGTTCAGTTTACGTATTAAAACAGAACTTAAGAAGATCTGCCTCCAGTAAACGTCTTTCTCCGCTGATTTTGAAATCACAAGGTAAATTGAATCCTGAAACTTTGAATCCTTAAACTGTATAAAAATTTTGTTCCTGAGTTCGCTTGTCTCTGTCGGCAGCGTTATCTTAGCCGTATCAAAATATCCGTAGTCTTTCCGGGACCCCGCGATTTTTAACATTGAGTTGCCTTCGATGCAAACCATGTCAGGCGGAATAAAACTCAGGTTAACTTTCTTGATATTATTATACTGCAGCGGCGGCGTATAAACGTCGCTCAGGTCAGTTAAAGCCAGGATGCTTAAGCTCTTCCAAATGCTATCAAACAGCCAGCTTCCGGCATACACCGCTATTATCCAGGCAATGGTTGCGAGAAAGAGTTTCTTAAAAATATAAGATTCTAGTATAAATCTAATCAAAGATTTTAGCTGTTTTTAACTGCGAATTACATGAACTTAAAAGAATTTTTCTAAAAAAAGTATGTAAAATGAATCAAAACAAATCTTTAAAGCGGCAGCTAATATAAACCGGAACGCATTATATAAAAGACAATTTAGTAAAGACCGCCGTTAATATTGATTGTCTGCCCGGTAATGTAAGACGAATTTTCTCCAATCAGATACATCATACAACGGATAATTTCCATCGGGTCGCCGAATGCTTTTTTCGGTACAGACTCTCTTATTTGATTTCTCAGATCTTCAGGTATCTGATAAAGCAGGCCTGCTTCAAAATACCCCAATGCAATATTATTGATTGTGATATCCTGTTTTGCTATTTCTTTTGATACAGTTTTACAAAGACCTTCAAGGCCGGCTTTTGACGACGCGTAAGCTATTGTGCCGGGTATTCCCATTAGTCCAACCACAGATGATATGTTTATTATCCTTCCCCATCCTGATTTGCGCATATGCGGCAATGCATGTTTTATACATAAAAATGGCCCGGTCAAATTGGCGCCAATCACTTTGTTCCACGATTCCATATCCATTTTCCAGGAAACGGAATTTATAGACAATCCAGCGTTGTTTATCAGTATATCGATGGAACCGAACTCGCTGATTACGTCTGAAACCATTTTGGAAACATCGCTTTCAGATGATATATCCGCTTTGAATGAAGCCGCTTTAATTTTGTATTTTTTTAGATCGTCGAGAAGGTCCTCTGCAGCTTTGGAATTTTCATTATAATGTAATGCAAGGTTATGGCCCTGTTCGGCAAAGCCGGCGGCAAAATGTTTGCCCAGGCCGCCCGAAGAGCCCACAAGAAGAATATTTCTGTTCATTTTATTGTTCAATAATTTGTTAAACCTGAATGGCTCAGCATTTGCTATTATTGAATCGGTCTTAGCGCTTAGCCAGAAGTTGATGAGCTCAAAGCTGAATTCCGCCATGTACTCATCAGAAATTTAAGCTTATTTTTCCCCAAAAAATATGTAAAACAAATTAAACAGGATATTTTGACGCTACTTTTTCATGTAGTTTCAGAAAACGGTCAAGGCTTAGAAAACGCCAGATATCCCATGCGTAATCTTTTTTTAATTGAAAATGCTCCTTCAAAATTTTCTGCAGATAGTCTTTATTTACATATTCAAAAAATCCCGCTGCCGGCGAATTCAAAACATCCAGTATATATGATTTCAGTTCTATCCTGGTCCATTTTGCAAAAGGGGTAGGATATCCAAGTTTATCAGTCCGGTTTACAATTTCCTTTGGGAGGAAGCCTGAGAGAGCTTTACGAAAAAGAGGCCTTGAGACGCCTTTGTTTGCCAGATACTGTTTAGGCAGGTTTATGCCAAATTCAACAAGCCTGTAATCAAGAAACGGCACTCTGCTCTCAATTGAATGAGCCATAGATGAACGGTCCTCATAGTGAAGCAGCGCCGGGATAGTAAGACAGGTCATAAAATGATATGAAAGATCATTGATATATGCCGCAAACTTCTTCGGCGGTTCAGAATCAAATTGGAACTGCTTCCTGTCGATTTTTGACGCAAGTTCCCTGTTTATTATTTTCGATTTCTCAGAAAGGAATCCCCTGACAACTTTATTGTACATCTTCGGGAAAAGCCAGCTTGAAAACGGATGAACGCCGTTCTTATAGAGAAACTCATAGAAGTGTTTGAAATCAGTCACCAGGTTTTTATAGCTTTTGTCTTTAATTATCGAACGTAAGTAAAAGCCCATCAAAAAATATCCGCCGAAAGCTTCGTCGCCGCCCTGCCCGTCAAGTAAAACGGTTACTTTTTCTTTGGCTTTCTTCATAACAAACCATTGCGGGTAAAGTCCGGGGCCTTCAGTAGGTATCTCCTGGTAATAATGCATTTCGTTGAAAGTTTTTTCAAAAACTTCCGGTTTGGGTTCGGTCTTGTTTTCTATACAGCCGTAAGCGCCGTTCACTATATCAATATATTTGCTTTCATCGCAATTTTTATCTTCCCAAACGGCTGAAAATGTGTTGATGCCGTTGCCTTTTATCATTGAAGAGAACGAAACAATGCTTGACGAATCAAATCCGCCGCTTAAGCAGGCGCCTACGGGAACGTCGCTTCGGAATCTAAGCTTTATCGAATCCGACAGCAGATCCGTGAGACGCGAACCAAGTTCATTTTCGGAGAGTCCGTTTAACGGATTGTTATTAATATCATAATACCTTTGTACGGAAATTTCGTTATCTTTAAAAATAAGATAATGCGCCTGCTGAAGGCAGGAAATATCTTTAAAATATGTTTCCTTATCGTTAAGCCTGTTGCCATACAGCAGATAGAAAGGGATACGCTGCCCGTTTATTTCAGGAGCATGATCTTCCAAAGTCATTAATGCTTTTATTTCAGAAGAAAACGCAAAGTATTCTCTGCCTTTTGTAAAATAAACCGGTTTCACTCCGAAACGGTCGCGTGCAATGAACAGACTTTTATTATTACCATCCCAGATAGCGAATGCCCACATTCCGTTGAACTTATTGAGGCACTCGTAACCCCAGTGAAGATAAGCGTTGAGAATGACTTCCGTATCAGTTTTTGATCTGAACCTGTATCCAAGCTGAACAAGCTCGTCTCTGAGTTCGATATAATTGTAGATCTCTCCGTTGAAAGTGATCCATAATTTTGAGCTTTCGTCGCACATAGGCCCATGCCCGTTTTCCGAGAGGTCTATAATGGAAAGCCTCCTGTGGCCAAACAGAATATCGAAATTATCTAAATTTGAATTGGATATGTGAGGGAGCTTATTTTTGATTTGGGGTATTGTGTCATCTCCTGAAAATTTCGAATATTCCCCGGTAGAAGCGTTTATGCAGGCATAGCCTTCATCGTCGGGCCCGCGGTGCCTCAAGATGGCGTTCATCGCGGTTATTCTACGTTTTAAAGCGTTATTACCGCTAACTATGCCGTTTATTCCACACATAAATTTCTAAATGTCCGAATTATAAATTGACGAAAGGAGCGTTTTAAATTCAAAAAGATCGATACGATAGGGATAAAAAGATACGGCCAGTTCCGTTTTCCGGTTAGGATCCGGCGCTTTAGCAGTAAGAGGGAATGCTTATTCGGCGCCAAAATTCATTTTAAGAACTTTTGATATTATATATGCGGCTGTAAATACTAACCCGCTGTAAAACAAAATTGTAATATAAGAATTTCTGTTTAACAGGTATTTTCTTAAGACGCCTCTCCAGCCGCATTCTTTACACTTATAAACGCCGAAGATCCTCAACATCTTTATCGCCGATTCAAATACACCTCTGCTGCGCGACCTGCGGATAGTGCCTATCTTCCCGCATGAAGGACATTTGGATGTTTCAGGAAAAGAATTATAGAATATTTTAAGCTGCAATTTGCGTTATACTAAACAAATATCTTACGATTTAACAGTAGGTCCTTCGGCCGTTTTAGTTGAGCTCTTTTGTCCGTTTGTCTGTACGCTCTGGCTGTTCTTTCCCTTTTCCGACCCGTAATAATAATAATAGTACTTATAATAGCTTCCATAAGTAGCCTGGAAGTCGAAGTTGTTAAGAACTACCCCGATAAAACTATCGTTGATCTTATTCAAGGTATCGATCGTATTGATTAATAAATCCATCCTCGTCTTATTTGCAAGGCTAACAACCACAGTGCCATCAACATAAGAAGAAAGAAGCTCCGCGTCCGTTACGGTTGCAAGCGGCGGTGAATCGATTATTATATAATCAAATTTTGGCTTAATCGAATTCAGGAAACTCTGCATGTGCTTTGATGCTATAAGTTCAGCCGGGTTTGTAGGCACCGTGCCGCAGGGCATCAATGTAAGGTTTTCAAAATTGGTTTTTCTCATTGCATCTTCAAGCGGAACTGTGCCAAAGAGATAATCACACAAACCGGGGTATCTCTTCATATTGAATACATTATGCAGCCTGGGTTTGCGGAAATCGCAATCAAGCAGCAGCACTCTAAACGATAATGAAAAGCTTGCCGCTAAGTTTGCCGAAATAATTGTTTTGCCTTCCCTCGGCATTGAGCTTGTTACTAAAATTGTTTTTATAGGCTCAGGTTCAAGCTTCGAAAACTGGAGCCTGGTTCTCAGCGTTCTGAATGCCTCTGCCGGCGCGGAGTCAGAATTATAAGCAAGAATAAGTTCCTGTTCAGACGGCGTGTGCCTTCCTGTCTTCGACATGTTCATGAACGTTGGAACCCAGCCTATAAGCGCAATACCCATGTTCTCAAGCTCTTCAGGCGATTTCACCGTTACATCGATGATGTTTCTGAATAGAGCGAAGCCATAACCCAACGCGGCGCCTATGAGAAGTCCTATTGTGATTATCAAAAACCTGTTCGGTTTTGACGGAGATTTTGGGACTTTACCATAATCAATGATTTTAACGTTATTAGGCTGAGATTCTTCATTTATCAAAGCTTCCTGATATTTTTCCAAAAGCATAAGGTAAACTTTTTCATTAGCCGTTCTTTCACGTTCAAGATTCGCATATTCTATGCTTTGCGCAGGCAGTTTGTTAAATTTCTCTTTGTACTGTCCCAAAAAACCCTGAAGCAAGCGTTCTTTAATCTTATCCTGTTCATTCTGAATCTTGCTTTCAAAATATGTTTCGGAAATTTTTCTTCTCTCATCAGGTGTGCCTGAAATCGCATTCTTCTTCAGTATATCAAGTTTTTCAGCAAGAGTCTTTTTGAGTTCGTCTATTTTCTTATTAGCATCGTTAAGCGATTTTGAATTTTTCAGGATATCTTCATTTCCGGTCTTTGCAAGGTCTCTTTGAATTTCAAGCTTTGCGATTTGCTCTTGCAGCTGCAATGTATATGGATCAGTAATTTTACTTTCGAAATAACCGGTTGACTGCGGGTCATATTTCTCAAGCTCATCTTTTAACTCGGCAACAGATTTTGCGCTGGTCTGTAATTCAATAACCGCTGCGTTATGTTCCTTCTCAACTGTGCTTAAATTGTCAATCAAACCGGCCGCCTGTGAATTGATCTCCACAATGTTCTGTGTTCTCAGAAAGTCGGTAAGTTTTTCTTCGGTTTTCATCAGGTCATCGTATTTTTCAGTCACCTGTTTTTCCAGGAAGTCGCGGTTAAGCGTCAGGTGCGACCTGTTGAATTTCAAAGAATAATCGGCATAAGCTTCCGCGTAACAATTAGCCATTAATGATGCTTCGGCTGGCGAGGGGCTTTCAGCTTTGATAGAAACTATATCAAGCCCTCTCTTTTGGGAAATTTCAATTGTCGGGGAGAGAATTGCCGCTATTTGACTTACGGTCTTTGTTTTTGTACAGTTTTCGGGACTTTCGCACATCAGCGAGAATGGCATTTTACCCTGCAATACTTTGAATGAGTCAACCAGCGAACGGGCGGTCATTTCTCTGATCGAGAATGACTTCAGAATTTCAACTTCATTATTAATAAATCTCTCCGGCAGCTCGCCTTCGATGTCTGAAAATATTTTATTATCCAGAACATTTTCTTTCGGCTTTGAAAGCCTCAAAGATGATGAAGAACTGTAAATATCAATCTGTGAATACGCGTACAGGTATGATACTATGAGCCCTACCGATAAACTGAGCAGCAGCGGCACTTTATTACGTAATATAAGATTAAAGTAAAACCTTATATTATGCGAAGATTTCAGATTTGCATCTGTGTTCGTTAAGCCCTTCTGAAGGTTCTGATTGTCCATGTTACTGTTTCCTTGTTACTGTAATAATAAATGTTGCAATTGTAAGCAAGCTTGTTATCACCGGCAAATAAAACGCGAGGTTATCTCTGAAAGTATACCTTCGTTCTTCAGGAACAATTACTATGTCTCCCGCCTGTAAAACCGGGTTCATTCTCTTTTGGCTCTTTATTCGATCTTCCCAAAGAAGATCGCCGTAATTCAATACTATGACAGAGGTATTCCCCAGCGAGTCTGTTCTGATTATTCTCATATCTTCAAGCTTAGTATTTTCCATCGGTCCGCCCGAAAAACTCATCAGAGCCATAAACGTTGTATTTATAGGGATTCTGTACCTGCCGGGAAGTCTTACAAACCCCCACAGATCTACTTCGATATTTACGCCTGTAGGGTCGCTCAAATCAAATATCGCGGCGGCGTTCTGAAAATCTTTCTTTCCCAAAATAAGGCTGCTATCCTGTGAATAAGAACAAGTTACCCCTAATACAATGATAAACACCGGAAGAAAATACTTCATCAATATTTGCAAATTTACAACAGTTTTAGCTTTTTCAAATGATTATACTTAAAGTATATCACGTTAATATAATTTAAAAATAGTTAATTATAAATCTTATTTCAATTCTCAATAGCAGTGTAAATGCCGTATTATCCGCTTTTTTCGATACATACTTTAGCAACATACCACAGTTTATTAATGTCAACAATACCCTTTTCACGGGAACAAAAGAACTCAGCAAAACGAACATTCATCTTAAAAGTTTTATGAACTGAACCGTTAAAAAAACATTGCTTTGATATATTGAACAAATAAATCCGCGAAATAAGTTGCGTAATAAGATAAATGGATTTTTAAATTTTATGGAATTTTGTAACGCAATTGACTATAAAATTTGAGCCCTGTTTCATATATTTGTTGATTATGAATACAGCATTTGTTTATCCCGGTCAGGGCGCGCAGTACGTTGGAATGGGAAAAGATCTGACGCAATCTTACCCCGAAATTAAGGAAATATTTAAAACAGCTGATGATATTCTGGGTTTTGAGCTTACAAGAATTTGCTCTGAAGGCCCCGAAGAAGAACTCAGGCAGACATATGTTACACAGCCTGCTATCTTTGTTCATTCAATGGCGTTAACTTCGATAGTTGGCAGAAAATTACAGGCTTCTTTTGCAGCAGGGCACTCGCTTGGCGAGTATTCGGCATTGGTTTACGCGGGAGCTCTTACGTTCGAAGACGGCTTAAAACTTGTAAAGCTTCGCGGCGAGCAGATGCAAAAGGCTGGCGAGCTTAACAAAGGGACTATGGCCGCTGTAATAGGACTTGATGCCGCTAAAGTTGATGAGGTTTGCAAAGAAGCATCTGCAGCTGGAATAGTGCAGGTTGCGAATTTTAATTCTCCCGGACAGGTAGTTATTTCAGGCAGCGTTGAAGGTGTAAGGAAAGCCATGGAGCTTGCAAAAGCCAATAAAGCGAAGATGGTAAAAGAACTGGTTGTTCACGGAGCTTTCCACTCGCCGCTTATGGAATCAGCCAGAGAAGAACTTAAGAAAGCGCTGGATAATACCGATTTCAAGCCGGTAAGGATTCCGGTATACAGGAACGTGGATGCAAAACCAATCAGGCCGGAAACCAAGCCTGTTGAAATTCGCGATTCACTCTACAGGCAGCTTACATCATCTGTAAGATGGGAAGAAAGCGTTTTAAATATGATTGCAGATGGCGCTAATGAGTTTGTTGAACTTGGCCCGGGGAAAGTATTGCAGGGACTGATAAAACGCATTAATAATTCTGTTACTCTAAGAGGGTTTGATAAAGCGGAAGACCTTGCTGCAATGAGTAATGAGTAATGAGTAATTTAAGTTCATTACGGATGTCAGCCTGAGCGCCTGCCTGCTGCTCCACGAGTCAACGACTCGACGGAGTCGTGGACAGGCAGGGAGACGAAGGCAAGAAATATAAATGACAAAGAACAAGTTGTTTTAAAAGGGAGAAAAATCAATATATGAGTAAATTACTTCAGGATAAAATTGCAATCATCACCGGCGGCGCGCGCGGTATCGGCCGTGCTATTGCGGAAGATTTTATTAACGAAGGCGCAGATATCGTGATTCTTGATAAATTTTATCCAGACGATTTCGAAAGCTTTGCGGGAGATATGAGAGCTAAGGGAAGAAAAGTTATATCGAAAAGTTTAGATATTACCAGCACTAACGATACTCAAACAGCATGTGATGAAATTGCGGCGGAGCTTGGAAGAATAGACATACTGGTAAATAACGCCGGAATTACCCGCGATAAACTGATCATGAGAATGGCTGAGGAAGACTGGGACGCGGTGCTTGCAGTGAATCTAAAAGGCACGTTTAATATGATGAAGGCTGTATCGCGGATTATGGCGAAACAACATAGCGGGAAGATTATTAATATCAGCTCGGTAGTGGGACTCATGGGAAATGCGGGCCAGGCAAATTACTCTGCCTCTAAAGCCGGAATGATAGGATTATCAAAATCGATAGCTAAAGAATTAGCCAGCAGAAACGTGACCGTTAATTGCGTAGCGCCGGGATTTGTTGAGACCGAAATGACCGCAAAGCTGAATGATGAACAAAGACAGGCGATGGTTAGTATTGTGCCGCTTAAGAGAACTTCGAAACCCTCGGAGATTGCAGGAGTTGTTACTTTCTTAGCGTCGGAAAAAGCTGATTATATCACGGGTCAGGTTATCGCTGTTGACGGCGGAATGGTCATGTGATTTGAGATTTAAGATTTGCGAATTGGGATTTTAGGGATCATTGGCGCTTTGAATTTATTAATATCTCCGTCCTTCAAAGCCATAATACATTTTTGTATTTTCTTCAGCAGGGCGGTCAATTCAACTCCCTCATATTCGGGTTCATATTCAGATAGTTTTGCCAAACCTTTCCTTAGCTGCAGATTAGCGCCAAGCGAATTTTTCTTATCGGCGATATGATGAAACCCTACCGCAAGGTGGATCAATCCCTGGTAAAACGACCTGTCTTTGCCTCTTACAGCAAACCATACATCCTCAAGAATATCGTGCGCATCATAAAACTTTTTTTCGTTGAACTTTTTTATACCTTCAAGAAATCTTTCCCGGATTTCAGGACTCATTCTGTTTTATTTTCCGGCGTTATGTTTTCCGTCTTCGTTTCGGAAATTACTTCCGCGGTAACGAGATTCTTATTTTCAACGGGAGCTTTCAGTTCTGCCGGCGGCGATTTTTCTATTGGCGCAATGGGAGCCTTTTTCCTACGGTCCAGAAGGGCATCAAAACTTATCATGCCTGCGCCTGCAAATAAAGTAAGCAGAAAACACGCCAGAAATATTACATCCTTATTAAAAGGAATGCCGCTTGAGGGGAATAAACCTGTCGATAAGATCTTAACAAATGTTGTTAAACCTAATACTACGCTCGATACAGGCGTGAAGAATCCCATAATATACATGGCTCCGAAAATTATCAATATAAACGGCGCAACGAAACCCAGAATGAACGCGGTGTTCTCGCTGAGTATATTCAACGCCTTAATTTTGTTTACGTAATTTTCGAGGTGGCTTGCCTGCGATATGCCGAGAGAGAGCGTGTAAATGCCGACAGCTAAACGGATGATTAAGAGTCCGGCCGAGGGTGTTCCTTTTGCTTTAAAAAACATACTCATAATTCTTTTGATTAGATTATGAAATCTATGTAAATTTAACGTCCTTGAATAATAAAAGCTATATGATTAATATTGTATAACTTTAAAGCAAATTGCTTTATGCGGGAGTAGCTCAGTTGGTAGAGCGCAACCTTGCCAAGGTTGATGTCGCGGGTTCGAGTCCCGTTTCCCGCTCTGGTCAGGATAGGCCTTAAATCTATGAATTTAAGGCTTTTTTTACCTCCTAAGTTCTTTAAAACTATTTTATTGGCGACGTACCCAAGTGGCTTAAGGGAGAGGTCTGCAAAACCTCGATTCATCGGTTCGAATCCGATCGTCGCCTCAAATTATCAGACCTGACGGGTTTTAGAAAACCTGCCAGGTTTTTTATTTAAGCAAAACTAATTTTTTTGTCTGTTTAAAATTATCAGCCTGTAGAGTGT